>Ga0157363_1005273_pt1 | contig 12025 bp, 18 predicted proteins | sample AttsexASBM1_FD_111477 | JGI IMG/M metagenome (GOLD analysis project Ga0157363, IMG submission 111477) | Fungus gardens microbial communities from leaf cutter ant in Ribeirão Preto, State of São Paulo, Brazil - Atta sexdens ASBM1 | ecosystem: Host-associated > Fungi > Mycelium > Unclassified ...
GAGAATGAAAGAGAATGATTTGTTCATGAAACCAGAAAAATGTGTATAGAAGGTTAGAGAAGTTGGGTTTTTAGAGGTGATAATTGGGCTAGATGATGTAAGAATGGAAAAGGAGAAAGTGCAAAGAGTGGTAGATTGGCTGGTACCAAAGAGTGTGAAAGATATATAGAAGTTTTTGGGGTTGGCAAACTATTATAGACAGTTTGTCAAAGATTTTGCAAAGATAGTAAAGCCATTGCATGAGATGACAAGGAAAGAGATAAAGTGGAACTAGGGAGAGAAGTAGAAAAAAGCATTTGAAGAATTGAAGAAGAGATTTATGACAGAACTAGTCTTGGTAACTCTAAACTTGGATAGAGAGATGAGAGTAAAAGCAAATGCATCAGATTTTGTTACAGGAGGAGTATTATCAATAAAGTATGAAGATAAGAAGTGGAGGCCAGTTGTCTATATTTCAAAATTGTTGAATGAAGCTAAAAGAAATTATGAGATTCACAATAAAGAAATATTAGCAATTATTCAGTGCTTAGAAGTATAGAAGCATTTCTTAAAAGGAGCCAAAGATCAGTTTGAAATATGGACAGATCATAAGAACTTGAAATAATTTATGAAGGCTCAGAAGTTAAATCAAAGGTAGGCTATATGAGCCTTATATCTGTTAAGATTTGATTTCACTTTAAAGCATGTGGCTGGCAAGAGTATAGGACAAGTAGATAGTTTGAGTAGGAGAGTAGATTAAGCAGAGGGAGTAGAAAGATATAATGAAAACCAGGTGATGTTGAAAAAGGAGTGGCTGGAGATTAGAGCAATGGAAAAGGGACAATTGTTAATTGAGGAGGCTGAGAAAGAAATAATTGAGAAAATTAAAAAATTGGAAGCAAGGAACAGTAAAGTGATAAAAGCAGTAGAAGAGATGAAGAAGACTGGAGTTAAGATATTGAGAAATGAGGAGTAGCAGATAGAGAATGATTTAGTGTTAAAAGAAGAAAAGGTGTATATTCCAAAGGATAATAAGTTAAGATTGGAGATTATTCAGCTTCATTATGATACACTGATAGAAGGACATGAGGGACAGTGGAAGATGGCAAAATTGGTCACTAGAAATTATTAGTGGCCAGGAGTTACAAAAGAAGTGAAGCAATATGTGGGAGAATGTGATCAGTGTCAAAGGATGAAGAATAGAGCAGAGATGCCAGTGGGAAAATTAAGATCTAACAAGGTACCAAAGAGACCATGGCAGCATATATTGGTGGATTTTATTACAAAGTTACTGGTGTTTAAAGGCTATGATTCAATTTTGGTAGTATGTGATAGGTTTTTGAAAATGTTGCACTTTGTAGCAATGACACAGCAGAGGGATTAGCAAGGTTGTTCAGAGATAATGTGTGGAAGTTGCATAGGTTGCCAAAGAGTGTAATATTAGATAGAAGGCCTCAGTTTGTGACAGGGTTGATAAAAGAGTTGAATAAAATGTTGGAGATAGAAACAAAGTTATCTATGACATACTACCTACAATTAGATGGACAAACAGAGAGGACAAATCAAGAGCTGGAGCAGTACTTAAGATGCACATTGATCATAAGCAGAACAATTGGTCAGAATAGTTGGCAACAGTAGAATTTACATTCAATAATAAAGTGCATACAGTGATGAAGTCATCACCATTCAAAGTCAACTATGGGAGAGAACCAAGGATAGGCTTTGATATTCAAAAAAAAAGGGGAGCATGTGAAAGCAGAAGAGTTTGTGAAAAAAATGAAGGATAGATATGAGAAAGTAAAAGTAGTGTTGATAAAATCACAATAAAAGATAAAGAGGTATGCAGATAGGAATAGAAAGGAGGCAGAAGAGTATAAAGTAGGAGATAAGGTGTTGATAAGTACAAAGGACTTTCCAATGGAGTTGATGAAGAGAGTGATAATGAAGTTGACAGAGAAATATATTGGACCTTACATGGTCAAGAAAATTATATCAGAAAATGCAGTAGAGTTAGAGTTACCGGCATTGTTAAGAATACACCCAGTGGTTAATGTGAGAAGGATAGTGAAGTATTGAGAGCAAGTAGAGAGACAGAAGAAGATTCCACCTCCTCCAGTAGAGATAGAAGGGAAGAAGAAGTATGAAGTAGAAAAGATTTTGGATAAATGAGAGAGGTGAGAGAAACCAAAGTATTTAGTGAGATGGAAGGGTTATATAGCAGAAGAAGACACTTGGGAAGAGATAGAAAATCTGAAAAATGTGATGGACTTAGTGGAAGAATTTGAGAAGGAAATAAGAGAAGAAGAAATACAATAGATTGAGAAGAGAAAAGGAAAACAGAAGGCAATAGAGAGAGAGTTAAACCTAGAAGCAGAGGAGTTTAAGAGAAGTGAGTTACCAGGGAAGTATATAGCAAGAATTTTGTTTGAATGGGATAATAACAAGTTTGAGAATGAGTATTTGAAGAAGTTAGAGAAAATTGGACAAGATAAAAAGAAAAGGAGATAGGAGAAGGGGAGGCAAGTTCCTCCAGAGGTGGAACCTTAAAGGGGATACTGTTATGGTGCACTTGAATACTAACATTTTTCTTTTCTTTTATCCATTTTTCTTAATTTAATATTTTTTATTTATTTTGATGATGCAGAGGTATGTGACTGCAGTCACATGACATGTCGCATGATGTGAGGTCATAAGCCTAGACTTTGAGAGAAGGAACTAGAAGGATGATGTCAGGACACATATATATGGCATGATATCCTTATAGAAAACATGAGGTTAACACATAAACTATACATAGACATTAGGGTAGAGTTATTTATTGTTAGCATGGACTATGTATCTATAGTATAAATAGGGTAGCAATACATTGGGAACTCCTTGTTGAGTTCTCTTGTGATTTCCACTTGATATCCTACTGAGAGATTTACTCATTATGCTACTATTAGTCTTTGTAATTAGTAGTTGCCACAATAATGAAAACATATCTTCCAAATAGGTAGATCTAACATATGACATGATCCCTATAAGACTTTCACTTGTAAGACTACTTTGTGATACTATTGACTGTCTTGGTTAGTGGTTGCTACAACAGTAGAACTCAACTACTCTTAAGAATACTACATCATATATGTCACAAACTTCATCCAGCTTGTATCTCCACAGCCAGTGGACCTATTTCTACAAACTAAGTTGTGCTGGAAAGCCCCAAATGATGGCTATCTGTACATATGTGGGAAGTACAAAAGTAACAACAAACAACTGAAATATCAGGTCATCAGTAACTGTAAAATCTTCATTTGCTAATATATCATGAATGACTGAACAGATTCACACAACCAAACTTGCATTGGAAAGTGCTCATTAAACTGTTTCCAACAATATATGGTATATTACATAGTGATAAGTATCAATAGAGATACAAGCATATCAATGTAGTGATATAATTAGTTACATTCTAAAATTAGCCTGACAGCTGCTATAACAGATGACAGCTCCCATCAGGTACAAGTTTTGATCATGTGATGGCAACAGCTTGTGTACAGACCATCACTCTTTTGTATACTTCTATATCTGAGAATTAGATCTCAGACTTAATAACATCAATTTACATCAATCTTTATTCTTTATTATCTGTATTGATCTTAATCATTATTGTCATCATTATTGAACTTCTAAATCACTCCTAAACCTCTGAGAGTGCACCCAAGGTTCAGATATCACAAATAAGTGAGTAGTTCATTTTGTGATAATATAGTCTTCTTTCTTAACTCTCTTATTATCCTTAGTATGCAACTAGTATAGTCAATCACCACAAACCACTCATAGCCAAACTCTAGACTTAAGAGATAGATAGTAGCCACTGGAAGATTGTCATGGATATTAGTAACCAGACTCAAGTTGCCAGCTAAACATACTTATCATTTAATTGGGTGGTATTCTATTAGTGTACTTGTTATTTTCAAGTGGAAGCCTTATGCTAAAGATCCATTGTAATCTTTCCATATAAAGGAACAGTATTGTCCAGTAAGAAAATGGATATTAGTGTAATAGTTTGATTAGAGCAATAGTTAATAGGACAGTAGACAGGTAGTTAGTAGATAGTGTGAGGTCAGTTATAGAGAAACATTTTTAAAGAATATTGTTTTTACATTGTCATGACAATAAGTAGTTTTAACTAGAGTATTGTGGATATAAGTCAGATAAATATGGAAGGGTTGATTAGAGATATAAGGGAAGAAGAAGTAACCATGTTGTTGAAAACAGTAATGGAAAATAATATAAAAATATTGGGATTACAAAAAACATTGATGATAATAATAAAAAGAAATAAGCAAGAAAAAGAATTAAAGAGAAGAGAATACAAAAAAGATTGGAAGAAGAAGAACAGAGAAGAAGAAAGAAAGAAACTGGACAATGAGTAGAGAAGAGTAGAGAAGATGAGGATAAGAAAAAAAATAAGAGTGAAGAGAGAGTGAAATGATAGAAAGTAGAGAAAATAAAAATAGAAAAAAAGCAATAATGGAAAGAAAATATTTTGTTTGTAAAAGTTTTGAGTATATCAATTGTAATTATAAGAATGTGGAGAACAGGAGAGAAGAGAGATCAACATCAATGTCCTCAAACAATTTTGAAGTATTAAAAAGTAGAGTAATAAATATGAAAAAAGAAAGTGAAAAAGAGATAGGAAAAGATAAAAGATAATATTGAGAGAAGAAAGATTGAAGAAGAAAAAACCAGTAGAATGTCAAAACTGAAAGCAGTAAACTCTAAATTAATTTCATTTCCTTTCCATTTTCATTTTCTTTTCAAACTATCTTCTTTTCTATTCTTAGAACTAGGATTAGGGTGACCAGATCATGTGGCCACACATAAGTCACATCAGATGACATGGTCACAAGTCATGAGACACATAGAAGAACATAGAAGGTTCTAGAAAGATAACATTATATAACAGGTGCAACATCTGTAGACCTTAAGGCAAACACATGGCTGTTTAGAGTAGACTAGAAGTAGTTAGCATGGACCATGGGGTTTTAGTATATATAAGGTAAACTATCCTATACAGAGTTCTCTATCGAGTTCTCTTGTGTCAACCCAATACAAGGTTTACTCTTTTGACCAACTCTAAGGTCTTAAGTTTACAACATAGAAGTATAAAAGATAAAAGCAGAGAACAGTAGGAATGGTGGAGAAAAGAAAGAAAAATTATTAAGAAAAGTAATGGTTAAGATAGGATTAAAGCAGAAAGAAGATAAGGAAGGGATTATAGTAGAGGCATTATTGAATAGTGAAGCAATAGGAATAATGATGAGTTTGGAATTTGTGAGGAAGAGCAAGTTTAGAAAGAAAAAGTTAGATAGACTAATATATGTGAAGAATATAGACAGTACCTTTAATCATGAAAAACCTATCAGGGCAACTGATGAAAGTCCATAAAGTTTCATAAATTTTGCTCTAAGAAACCTAAGAAAACAGAATGAAGTTTCCTAAAAGTAGCAGCTACTCTAAATACTTGAGCTTGTCTATTCCAATTATATAAAACAATAGCAGTCCAAACTTGGATTGATAATACATGTCTTAGCTAGGATAATAGAATGATAGAAGCATCTAGAATAATATCCAAAACTGGTAGAATTCATCTAATGGTAACTAGAGGCATAGAAAGATAGTTATAGGGGCAGTAAGGAGGTACAGTCAAGACTTAGTGGATGTCGATATTGGTTATAAGCAAACTCTATTACTAGTAGTGGAAAGTGGTGGGATTTGATAGTAATATTTGGTGTTGGGGTTAGGTTCCCTTATAGAACCAATGGAGCATATAGTGTAGATAGAATTATTTTACAGAGTATAAAGAAAGAACAGAAATAGATGTAATAGAAAAGTAGAAATAGAGTATAATATTAGAGATTTTGTGGCTGGTATGCTATAATCCAGAAATTAATTGGAAAACTAGGAAGGTAAAGATAACAAGATATTCAGATGAATGTGAGAAACAGTAGAAGGCAAAACAAATAAAGCCAAGATGGCAAAAACAGAAGGAGAAAGAACAGAAGAAAAAGAAGAAAGAGTTTAGAAAACTAATAGTTGAAGAAAAAATGGAGATAGCAAGAATGATAGAGGAAAAACAGAAAGAAGAGGAAGATTTGATAAAAATCAGAATGGTGGAAGAGATAGTTCCTAAAAGATTCCATAAGTATTTGAAAATGTTTAAAAAGAAAGAGTCAGAGATAATGCTAACAAGGAAAACATGAGATTATGCTATAGATCTCAAGAAAGAATTTGTTCCAAAAAAGAGAAAGATTATTAAAAGTAGAGAGAGAGGAAGTTGAGAAGTTTATAAAAGATCAGTTAAGAAAGGGCTATATTTGACCATCAAAATCACATCACTAGTGTTCTTTGTACTAAAGAAGAGGATAATGCAGGATTACAGATATCTAAACAGTTGGACAATCAAGAACAACTATTTATTACCACTGATTTTAGATCTAATAGGAAAAAGAAAGATATTCACAAAGATAGATTTTAGGTAAGAGTATAATAATATGAGAATTAAGGAAGAGGATGAGTAGAAAGCAGCATTCTCAACTCCAGAGGGTATCTTTAAGCTGACAGTAATATTATTCAGATTGACAAACTCACTGGCAACTTTCCAGGCTATAATGGATGACTTGCTAAGATAAAAGCAGGAGATGTAGTGGTATTTATTGACAATGTGATGGTGGGAATGGAAACAGAGGAGAGACATGATGATATTGTAGAAAAAGTACTAAAAAGGATGGTAGAGAATGACTTACTTATAAAACCAGAAAAATATATATAGAAGATTAAAGAGGTTAGGTTTTTAGAAGTTGTGATAGAATCAGATGGAGTGAAAATAGAGAAGGAGAAAGTACAAAGAGTAATAGATTGGCTAGTACTAAGAAGTGTGAAATATGTACAAAAGTTTTTGGGGTTAGCAAACTACTATAGATAGTTTGTCAAAGATTTCACTAGAATAGCGAAACATCTGTATGAAATGATAAGGAAAGATATAAAGTGGAATTGGGGAGAAATATAGCAGAGAGAATTTAAGGAATTAAAGGGTTTATGACAGAACCAGTCTTAGTAATACCAGACTTAGATAAAGAAATAAGAATAGAAGAAAATGTGTCAGATTTTGCTACAGGTAGAGTATTATCAATGTGAAGTGTAAGGATGAGAAGTAGAGGCCAGTAGTCTATATTTTGAAGTCATTAAATGAAGCTGAAAGGAATTATGAAATTCACAATAAAAATATTAGTCATTATTAGATGTTTAGAGATATGGAAGCATTTCTTAGAAGGCACCAAGAGTCAGTTTAAAATTTGGACCAATTATAAAAACTTAAAGTATTTTATGAAAGTTTAGAAGTTGAATAGAAGGCAGGATAGATAGGCCTTATATTTGTCAAGATTTGATTTCATCTTAAAGTATATAGCCAGTAAAAGTATGGGATGAGCAAATAGCTTGAGTAGGAGAGCAGATTGGACAGAGAGAGTGGAGAGATAACAAATCAAGTAATGTTGAAAAAGAAATAGTTGGAAATTAAAGTGATGGAAAAAGGACAGTTGTCGATTGAGGGAGTAGAGGAAGAAATTATAGAAAAGATCAAAAAATCAGAAGCAAAAGATGATGAGGTAATGAAAGCAGTAGAAGAGATGAAAAAGGCTGGAGTTAAAGTATTGAGAAATAATGAATAGCAGATTAAGAACAAATTAGTATTGAAAGAGAGGAAGGTATATATTTCAAAAGATGAGAGTTTGAGGTTAGAGATTATTCAGCTACATTATGATACACCAATAGTAGAACATGGAAGACAGTGGAAGATAGTGGAGTTAATTACTAGAAATTATTGGTAGCCAGGAGTTATGAAATAAGTGAAGCAATATGTAAAAGGATGTGACTAGTGTTAAAGGATAAAGAATAGAGTAGAGATGCCAGCAGAAAAATTGAGACCAAATGCAGTACCAGAAAGACCATGGCAATATATATCAGTAGACTTTATTATGAAGTGACTAGTATCTAGAGATCATAACTCAGTTTTGATAGTATGTAATAGGTTTTCAAAAATGTTGCATTTTATAGTGCCAACAGAAAAAACAACAGCAGAAGAGTTAGCAAGGTTATTTAGAGACAATGTGTAGAAATTGCATAGGTTGCTGAAGAGTATGATTTTGGATAGAGAGTCTCAGTTTGTAGTGGGATTGATGAAGGAGTTGAATGAAATATTGGGAATAGAAACAAAGCTATCAACAGCTTTTTATCCACAGACAAACAAACAGATAGAGAGAGAAAACCAAGAGCTAGAACAGTATCTAAGGATATATATCAATTATAGACAAATTAATTGGTCAGAATAGTTGGCAACTGTAGAGTTCACCTTCAACAATAAGATATATATAGTGACAAAGTCATTACTATTCAAAGTCCACTATGAATAAGAGTTAAAAATGGATTTTTGAAATATGAAAAAAGAGAAAGCATGTAAAAGTAGAGGAGTTTGTAAAAAAAATGAAAGAGATATATGAGAAGGCAAAAGGAGGAAATAAAAAATGTAAATAGAAATAAAAAGAAGACAGTTGCATATGACATATCATATGACATCATGTCATAAGTCTAGAATATTATAGAATAGACTAGAAGAATGATATCAAAGTACATGTCTACAGTATGTCAGCCTTATAGTGTACTCATAGAAAATGTATAAACTTTAGAATAGGGTTATTTATTGTTAGCACAGACCATAAACCATCTATATAAAGATACTATTGACTGTCTTAGTTAGTGGTTGCCATAACAGTGACTATAGAAATCTACAGACTAACTTTAAAAGAACCTAACTCTTCTTTACAGCTAGTTCAGAATTCCACAAAAAGCTTATGATATTTACTATCCAATTCAAACCTGTTATGATCTCAAGACCTTAGAGTAGGTTAAGAAAAGAAATCTTGTATAAGGTTTACATAAGAAAACTCAATAAAGAACTCTGTACAGAATTGTCTACCTTTTATACTAAACTATGATAGTCCATACTACTACTTTTCTAGCCTACCCTAAAGACCATATGTTTACCTTAAGGCCACCATATGTAAGACATATTGTTATGATGTCATCCTTTTAGAACCTTCTATATTCTTTTCTGTGACCATTACTGTTACTATGTCATTTGATGTGACTAATGTGTGACAGCATGCTTATAACATCACTCTAATCCTAACTCTGAGTTCTCAAAATAGAAAATAAAGGAAAAGAAAATAGAAATGAGAAAAGAAAAGAAAATATTTAGAGCCTACTGTCTTAGACTTCTGACATTACTCCTCCTTCAAGGTTTCTTCTTCAGAGAAACTGACTTCCATCTTTGCCAATTCCTCTCCAACTTCTTTAAGTATTCCTTCTCAAATTTTCCATCATTCCATCCATATAACATCTTTGCTGTATACTTCCCTGGTAACTCCCCCCTCCTAAAGTCTTTTTTTTTTTCTACCATATCTAATTTCTCTTGCCTTCTTACTTCAGCATTCATTTTTCCTTCAAACATCTCTACAACCTCTCTTGCATTTTCTAAATCTTCCTTATTTTTCTATGAGTCATGTTTTGCCATGAACCCCTTCTATTACACCAAATACTTTACTATTCCTCTTATTTTTCATTTATTTAAAATTTTTTCCACCTCCCATTCTTCGACTTCCTCTACTTCCACTGGTTTCACTTTCTCTGCTTTCTATCCCTCCACTTGTTTATTGTATCATGTACTACTCAACTGATGTTACTTATCAGATAGATCCTCATTGAAGTTAGCAGTTGTAATTTGACTGTATTGGTAGACATTACTTTCTCAATGATATATGAACCTACATATCAATCTACTAACTTCTTTGCTGGTCTTTCCTTGAACACCAAATCTTTTGTACTCAACATCACTCTGTCTCTTACTTTCTATTCTTCTGCTTTCTTTCTTCTTCTATCTGCCTGTCTCTTTATCTCTTCCTACACTTTTGTCAATACTGCCTTTGCCTCCTTCTGTACTTTCCTCATCCTCTCTACAAACTCTGTCACTTTCTCTATTTTTCCTTTTCTTCTTAAGTCTACCCCCATTCTCATCTCTCTTCTATAATTTGCCATGAATGGAGACACTTTAGTTGTTGAATATGTCTTGTTGTCAATTGCAAACTCAGCTGATACTAACCATTCTAGCCAATTCTTCTGCCTTTGATCAATGAAGAACCATAGGTACTGTTCCAACTTCTAGTTCATTCTTTCCATCTGCCTATCTATCTGTGGGTGATATGCTGTTGATAGCTTTGTTTAAATTCCCAATATTCTATTCAACTCCTTCATTATTTCTGCTGTAAACTGCAGTCCTTTATCTGACACTATACTCTTTGGTAACCTATGCAACTTTCACATATTATCCCTGAACAATCTTGCTAATTCTTCTACTGATGTCCCTTCTGCCTTCTGTTGTTACCACAAAATAAGTTATCTTGGACAACCTATCACAGACAACTAAGATTGCATCCTTCCCAGCCACTACTGGTAACTTTGTGATGAAGTCCACTATTAGATGAGTTCATGGTTTCTTTGGCACCTCACTCAACTTCAGCTTCCCTACTGGCACCTCTGTTCTATTCTTCATCCTCTGACACATATTGCATCCCTCTACATATCTCTATACATCTTTTGTCACTTCTGGCCACCAATAATTCCTTGTCACTAACTCTGTTGTCTTCTATTTTCCTCTATGTTCTGCTACCGGCATATCATGATACAACTAGATTATCTCTACTCTTAACTCCCCATCCTTTGGCTCATACATCTTTCCCTCTTTCAACACTAAATCTTCTTCCAACTGCCATTCTTCTCCTCTTATCACCTTTACTCCTGCCTTTTTCATCTCTTCTACTACTCTAACTATCTCTTTGTCCTTACTTCTAGCTTTTTTTATTTTTTTCTATTATATCTTTCTCAGGTTCTTCTATTACTACTTTGTATAAACTATATAACCAACAGTTCTTAATAAATACTTAATTGTTATTATCTTTTTCTACCCCTACTTTCCAGTCCAGTCTTCTACTAAGTTCATCTGTCTTCCCTATTTTTGTTTCTAGCACATGTTTCAAAGTGAAATCAAACCTTGACAGATATAAGACCCAACATGCCTGTCTTCAATTCAACTTCTGTGCTTTCATAAAGTATTCCAAATTCTTATAGTTAGTCCAGACCTCAAACTTGTACGTAACATCTTCTAATAAATGCTGCCAATTTTCTAGTCCCCTGATTACTGCTAGTATCTCTTTGTCATGTATCTTATAGTTTCTCTCAGTCTTATTTAGAGATTTTGAGAGAAAAGCTACTGGCCTCCACTTCACATCCTCATACTCCATAGATAATACTTCTCCTATTGCATAATCTGATGTATCTACTTCCATCCTCATTTTTTTATCTAGATCCAGTGCTGCTAACACTAGTTCCTTTGTGAATCTTCCCTTCAACTCCTCAAATGTCTTCTCCTGCTTCTCTAACCAATCTTACTTCTGATCCTTTTTCACTATATCATGCAAGGGTCTTGTTATAAGACGAGAGTGTGGACAGACTTTAGGTAGGGTTAGGGTTAGGACAGTAGTTAATTATTAGTCTACAACGGAAGAGAGATAGGAGATAGGCATGTGACCTGGAAGTCATATGATAGAGTCTAGAGCGGTCTGGAAGGACTTAGGGTCTAGAAGGATCAAGAGGAGTCTAGATTAGAGTTAGGGTTAGGGATGATGTCAAAGGACATGGGTTCCTCATGGTGTACACATAGTGTGCACATGTACAGTGGAGATTAAAGGTATGATGTCAAGGCACATATAGAAAGCATGGTGGCCTTATGGAAAACACATGTGAATGAGTAAGAGAACATGAGGACAGAGCATGGACTTTAGGGTCAGTTATATAATGTTGTAGCATGGACCAGGACTTCTAGTATATATAGTGGTTAGATAGAGTAGGAGCTCCTTATCGAGTTCTCTTGTGTCAACCCGGTACA
>Ga0157363_1005274_pt1 | contig 12024 bp, 6 predicted proteins | sample AttsexASBM1_FD_111477 | JGI IMG/M metagenome (GOLD analysis project Ga0157363, IMG submission 111477) | Fungus gardens microbial communities from leaf cutter ant in Ribeirão Preto, State of São Paulo, Brazil - Atta sexdens ASBM1 | ecosystem: Host-associated > Fungi > Mycelium > Unclassified ...
TAAAAGCTCATAATACAGGATCCCTTTCCAATCCCACCAGACACAGAACATGACCTTCTTTGGATGAAGATCAGCTTTTAAAGTGGCTAAAGGATCATTCCGCTTTCCCCAAGATTTTTTTCGCTCAACATTATTGTAAATGATCCATTTTTCATCCCCCGTCACTTCAAAAATGGTGTCTCTTCGTTACGTTTATAGAACGAGTCGCAAATGGAATGCGATCCATGAGATTTTTTTCCGTTAAATCGTGGGGAACTCATACATCAAAACAGTTTTTATAGCCAAGCTTCACAAAATACTCGTGGATGGTGGATTTTGACATATTTAACATTTCTGCTAATTTATGTGTCATATAGTGTGGGTTATTCTGGATCAGTATTTTAATCTGATCTTCATTTGTGGTGGAGGGCCTACCTGGACGTTCTTGATCTTCACGTTTCTTGATCTTCAAAGTTGAAATCACTAGCTTTAAACCTAGCAAACCACTTCCGCACAGTTCTTTCAGCTACAGTGCCTTCGCCATAAACAGCGCATATTTTGTTTGCCGCTTGTGTGGCATTTTTATCTTTCCGATAAAAGAAAAGCATTAAATACCTAAAATGCATTTTGTTTTTCTTCCATATTCAAAGGCGTATTAAAATTAACGTATCGCAACCAAATTTTTTTCCAAGTATGCCTGAAATACCGTCTTTTACGATAGTACGCATGTCATTTGTTTTCAATCGTTCTGATATATTCAGATTCCTGTCCTTATGCCACTTACTAAAAATCGGCACGAACTTTTCGGACAACCCAATATATTGCTCATTTTGAGATGATTATATGCGTAAGGTTAAGTCCGGTATAGAAAGTTTACAATCTCCGTTTAATTTAATTTTATCAATTTTCTTAATTTCTACTTCGCTTTCGGAAAATTGTTACAAACGATTGAAATTTTTTGGCTATTTTTGATGGAATATAACCACTTGAACCTCCGTTAGCATAATCCAAAGCGTGCTAGATAAGACGTGTCCATTTTCGCAATTTTGGAATTGTCTCGATGCGTTTATGAATATAAGTACTTCGCAAGATGCGTCAGATTTAATGTAATATTGGAAATGTTTGCTCGCAAGTATACACTGTGGTATCTCGTATGCATTTATCTAAGTCGCTTTCGTATAATAATGACTATTCTCCTTATCTAATTAATGGTGATTAATCTTCATAAAAGTAAATATATTTGAGTGTAGATGAGAGGGTAGAGGCATTGCACGTATTATTTTGTACGTGGGATATGCAACTATTGGAAACTTAAACGTAGTAAATATATAAGAGTTAAAATAGAATGCGTTAATTGATATGTAATTTTGGATGGTATTCCAATTTTCTATTTTTATTTGAAATGGAAAATGCAAACCTTTCGTTAACTGTGATGCGGCTTCCGTAAATCTGTTATGATTTGTTGTAACAAGTGAACGAATTGGTACTGAATCTTCCTTCGAGTATGTTAAATAAATCCAATGTTTTCGCTACGTCCGCTGTCAGATCTGTCATAATGGCAGTGAGGACTTGTAGATGTTCATCTAAAGTTGTGTATATATGTCTAATTGCATTTCCATTTTCCTCGTAACATTAAACAATAAGTTTTCATTGTAGACCGTTGCTTTTTCGAGATTACTGATGTGTCCAATAGTTGCATTTAATATTTTTAATTGATGCTTCGCTGCATGTTGTAACACCTGATTGTCTTGAAATAGTCATTTATTCGCTGTGCATCGTCAGCATCCATTGTACCAAGCGTTTTACTGACTGTGCCTATTGCATTTATTAATCCTCTTTTGTTTGTATTGGAATTGTATAATATTCTTAACTGTTCTAGTGATGCGGTAAGTTAGATATTTTCCTTTTTTAATATCCGCATTATATTCGCACATATTTATTGCGCGTTTCCGATGATGACCTTTTCACATCGCTTTTCCGTATTTTTTAAATACTCTTGAAGCTGCTCAAATGGAGTTACGGCTCCTAAGAGCAGTAACATCTAATTTAATTACGAATTTCCATTTCGATTTCGCCTGATTCATTAATCCGATTTCTTCGAAATATATGCCGGACGTGTGATCGAACGATTTCCAACGGTATGTTGGTGTGAATTTAGGTGTCGTTTCATTCGTATAACTCCACACGAGTAGTATCCTGTAAGATGAGAATTCATATTACCTTTGAGTGAATCCTTATCACGCTGTATTAATTTGCTTCTTAATTATTTTATTCTCTCTTAAGTGCTCTCTTAACTGTAGCCGAAGCAGTCGCGATTGTGACTGCGAAGTGAACGGCGAAGTGAAAAGTGTAAATATGCGATACAATGCCTATTTTGTATCTTCTACGTGCGATAACTGCCTTCGCAATTATTAGTTGCAACCAATATGTGAAGTTATTGGTTGCAACCAATATTGCACGCAACTTAGAAGAGCAAATTATGTGTTCATCCTCGACGGATGCGCGACCCTCTGTAACTTTCGAGTGCATGTGTGCATCGTAACAGGGCGACGAATCGTTGAGGAGATACCACCACCCTACCAGTCTTAACATAAGTACCTCATTGTTTCTAAACCAACTTATATTATACTTATTACTAACTTGGTCGATTTTCTGCTCTAATTATCCGCTTAATGCTCAATGATTTCATTCGGCTCGTGTGTAGTCCCATTTTTTATTGTGTAGTATATTCATATTATGTTTTTCCATTACTTCTATAGAGGCCTATCCATTTCGATTCTAGCTTCTCAGATCTTCCTCTTCTTATCGTTTCATCATAGTGTAGAACCGTATCGCCCACTTGAAAGGTTTTTCCGCAACTCGTTTTGTCATATTATTTCTTGGCCTAAATTTTGACTTATTTTACGTTTCTTTTTCGCCACCTGACTTGTTGCGTAAAGTCTTTCTCTCAATTCTTGCACGTAATCATCATACACGTAAGTCGTTTCAGAAATTGTAATAGAACAGTTGGTATTGTTGCTTGATGACTGTATATAAGTTCGAACGGAGTATATCTTGTGGCGGTGTGCGGGGTATTATAGGGAACATAGTGTAGGATAGCCATTGATCCCAATTCATCTGTTCGTTGTTTATATAATGTGTAAATATTCCGCGAGAGTTCGGTATGAACGCTCTAACGTCCCGTTACTCTCGGGATGATACACCATGTCTGTATCTTCTCAATCTTCAAAAGTTTGACACACATTCTTAAATAATTCACTCGTAAAATTAGTGCCTTGATCCGTAAGAATCTTTTCGGGTATTCATGCTCTATTATTATTTTTGTGACAAATGCTTTGACAATCATTGATCTCTTGATTTTTTACCGATATCGCTTTGCTGAATTTCGTCAGGCTATCTTGAAAAGTCAAGATATATTTATTTTCTTCATTCGTAATCGGCTCTACTATATCATACAAGGGCGCACTTTTCGAAGGGTTTTTCCGGTGTATCCGTTAATACGAGGGGCATTTTTGTTTTCTGATTTAATTTATTTTTCTGACAAAATTCGCATTTACTAATGTAGCTTTCAACATCTTTCGTGATGCGATCTACGCCAGTCATGTTGCAATCTTATTTTTTTTATCGTTCGTGATATTCTTTGATGCCCCCCTGAGGGTGATATTCATATAGTATTTGCTGTTTCTCTTTCTTCGTATATTCTTTTATGATGGTCTCCTTGTCTTGTTGTCGTCCTTCCTTTTTTTGACTGAACATTGTGCACGCGTTCGTTCCGGATCGGATTTCGACTCAAAACATCTGCATTGGTATTATCCTTACCAGCTTTATGTATGATCTTGTAATCATACTCTTCTAATTTCAATCTCCAGCATTAATCTCGAGCCCGGATCGTTTACATTAAAAAGCCAGACTAATAAGTCTGTGATCGGTTACAATAGTAAAAGTCATATGGGCCGTATAGATATGGGCGAAAATATTTGACAGCCCAGAGCTATCGCTAACAATTCCTTCTTCGTAGTGTTAATTTCGTTTGGCTTTATTTAATATTCTGCTCGCGTAAGTGATCAGACGATCTTGTGATAATACGGCTCCAATTGCAAGGCCCGATGCGTCCGTAGTTACCAGGAATTCTCTAAAAAATTCGTGAAATCCAGGTAATTTAGTATAGTGCTGTTGTAAGCTTCACTTTTAATAATTCGAATGCGTTCTGTTGCTCCATTTTTCAGTCGAATGTAACTCCCTTTTTAGTCAAGCTTGTTATAGGTTTCGCAATTTTTGAAAAATTTCCGATAAATTTCCTGTAAATTCTTTACAGCGCTTAATTTACGTATTCCTTCCTCAGTTATTATATATCTGAGATATATGATTTCTTTTCATAGGAATTCGCACTTCAAATTGTATATAATCGTTGCATTACCTCGACAAGACGCTTATTATGTTCCTCGGCTCGGTCCGTAGATAATTATATCTAGATACATGAGGCATCTCAAACCTTGTATTCCCGCTAATATTGTGTTCATTAGTCTTTGAAACATCGCGAATGCATTTCTTAATCCGAACGACAAATTCATAATTCAGTTAAATTCATAATGCCCGTGCGAGGTAGAGAAGGCAGTATTATTTTTGTGTTCCTTACTCATAGGAATTTAGTGATATCCCGATGCTAAATCCATTGTAGAGAAATATTTGGCATTTCCTAACTGATCTAAAATGTTAGTTATGTTTGGTAGTGGGAATAAGTCGCCTATTGTTAATTCGTTAAGCTTCCTGAAATCTATCTCATCACTACTCCAAGTTTTTGTTTTTCTGAAGCGTCGCTCTTTTTTGGAACGATCAGTAGTGACGCGTTCCACTGACTCGCGCTATGACTAATAATATCGTGTATCATCTTTATTTGTTGATTCAGTTCTTCTTTATGTTTTTGGCAACTGATAAGGTTGCACATTTACGATGCACTATCGGTGCGCGTATTAATTTCAGGTGCTGTTGTGTGCATTAATATTACTCCTTCTAAGTGAAAAATTAAAGTTTTCGCATATTTGCTCAATGGTTTTCTTTTCTTCCTTGTTAGATGTTCTTATCTGCTTTCGTACATGCTCGTGCCGTAGTAGTGTTAGTGTGCCGCTTTCATTGCCTGTCTCTTGCAGTGTGTGTACATTTTCTCGATCATTCGCTTGTAACTCTTCTATTGTTATAAGTGGCGTAATTATTTCGACGTTTTCTCCTCTCATATTTAACATGCTGATTGAGCATGTATATTCGTCGGGTGCTACTAGGCAATTCCCGATAAATATTTCTGGTCTAGTTTCCTCTTGGGAATTTGAGTATTCCCAGTTCTTATCTGTAACCGCTCGCACTATGTGTTTTCGTTTTGCTGCGGGGGGATCAGCGTTATTTTGTACGGGTGGAGTTTCAAAGTTATCCCGTCAATTTGCAAATAGTTTTGTGCTAATTGCACAAATGACAATTGCGCCACGAACATGAGATAAATATAAACGATTAAATGAATGATTGCCGAAACCGATTTATTAAATATATTCAAAGTTACTTAAATAATTAATATAAAAGAAGACTTTGAGCGAATATAAATTGTAAATTTAAGGCGCTGAAGCTATCCTCACCCGATATGCGGAACGCTGACGAGTCAACATGCTCAAAGATGATCCGAAAAATCCTGAATATAAGCGCGACCGCGGACGCGATCGTCGGTCAGAAATTTAAAGAAACTTGTCGTGTTACTCTGCCCATCGTTTAAACAAATTTGTAACAGTACTTACCGCGACGTAGAAAGTGGAAGTGTAACGAAATAATCACTTGTTATGTGTAAAGTTAAATATATTATATTTTAAAACTACAAAGCTACTATTCAGTAATCCCCGAAGTCCTCTGTGGATTCCGAACCAATTTGTTGTGCCATGAAATACCGGCACAACAAATTAGTGGCAACGATGGATTCCACACACTTAATCCGAGAGCGGCGATGATAGCAGCAACAGCCTGTAAATAGAGTGGATCAGTTAAAACAAGGAAGAAGCTCCCCATTCAAAGCGAGCATCAGTACAACAGCCGATGACCAGGACGTAGATAACAACGTAACTCGAAAGGCGCGATGTACCTCTACACGATGATTAAGGCAACAAACAGCGAACAAGTAACATGCGATTAATCATTTTAATGTTCGAAAAACCTTATTGCAATCATTGTAAAGGGATAAATATCCGGAAGCGAAAACAATCGCGGTAGGCGTAGCGCTCGCGAATATACAGCGAGCCTGTACCAGAGTGTCCTAGAACTAACCAAGTAAATCCTGTGCGGATTGTCAAAGAAGTCGTACGAGATACGCAACAACGTGCGCCGCGTGTTGGAACCGCAATATACAAGCGATAGCGCATCCGATTCGGAACCACATCTGAATATTGTTGCGAACGTGTATTTCCATTCGTGGATTTAGATTATAATTTACTAACTGATAATAGGATAGAACAACGAGAACTCTCGTTAATTTCATACGAGAGTAATTTATTTGTAAACTAATTCGATACCAAGAGATACGACGCATCAATCGTCAACCTCGCGCGAGATTGGTGAGATCGTGAACAATCCGTCAGCAGTGAACGCGGAAATAGAAACATATTATAGAAGAAACGCGCGCGCGAAGCATCAATTCAAAGTAGGCAAGAGGAAATATTAGATAGAATGATGGAAACAATTATGGGATTGCAAGATAGAATGAGCAGGATGGAAATTGCAAATTACGATCCTGAAAACTTCCGACTACCCCTATATCAAAGTGTTAAACGTCACATACGGACGGACACAAGATGACGTGTGGGAAGCAAGAAATTGACCTGTGGGATATTTAAGATTAAAAGATGCACAGAATTTAATACCGGAAATAGTCGGACATTCGCATCAGAAGATGCAGGAATTCATAAGCGCTAGTACCTATGCGATGGAGAAGATTAACTTCGCGGAAAAATCAGCCTTATTAGAAGAAATATTAAATACGAAAGGAAAACTTCTATTAGATTTCCAAACTAGAAGCGTGGTAGACTTCGAACATTTACGATGAAAGATAGAAGCCAACTACTTAGGAAAACGCGGAACACGTCTACAATTAGAATTTAACGCTTTAAAACAAAAGTCAGGCGAAAGCGCTCACACCTATGGATTATGCGTGGATATTTTAGTTATGGAGTTATACAAGTCGTTGATCAAGAAAACACAAAGCAGAAGCGAGCATTCTGAAAACAATCAAGCTTTATTAAATTTCGAATTAGGATTGCGCGAAGATATTAAATTAGTATACGATCACAAAATATTCAAACCTGCAAAAAGCTATCAATGCAAGCGCAGAAGAATGCATAAAAAGGGTCTCCCCACGAGCAAATAATAATGATCACAATAAAGCAAAAACTCAAAAATTTTGAGTGTACAGTATAGCAAAAGTAAGCCATTACTGTCGGTCAAACCATTACGCTAACAGATTCTCATTGTCCCGAGCCAATAAATCAGCAAGTATAAATGCCATCGAGAAATTTTGCACACATTGTAAGAAAGCAGGACATAAAAGAAACGAGTGCTGGTCGCTGAATGGACGACCCGACAAGGAGCCGAAACAACACGCGAAGCGAAACACCGATCATGAGACGAAACGTACAGAAATAAAACGAAATAAGCGACAAAGCAAGAGCGAAGAATCCTCGTACGCTAGCAGCAAAGAAGAAACGAAGAAAAAGAGGACGCGAAAAACGCGAGCCGCTAGTGAGCATTAAATTACGCATAAGTGATCGCATAAGAGATATGCGAATACCCGTCTTAGACTCAATCTTACTACCGACCAAAGAAATGAAGAAGGGTCGGATAAATTTACTATTGGATATAGGAGCTACACTTACTTTAATTAAAGTAGGAAATCTAAAAGGTGAGACACTTATACGAGAAAAGCCAATGGCCTTCACCGGCATGACAAATCATCAAAGCAAAGACAATCGGAAAAATAAGGTGCATTTACAAGAAATTCGATATACCATGCATGTTGTGAGAGATGATTTCCCTGTCGATTATGAAGGAATCCTCGGAATGGATTTTCTGCAAAAGCACAAAATTAAAAGCGATCAGAAAAACTACAAAGCTACTATTCAATAACTCCCCCCTCTGTGGATTCCGAATCAAGCCGTGAAATATCGGCACAACAATATTAGTTTAAAAACAATATCGAGCAAAGTGCAATCGTAAGAAACGCTCGAACAAAGATCAATTGTAGGAAATTACAAAAATTCTAAACAATTTCATAATGCAGCTTACGTCACGATAAGTATATGCACGTACTGACTACGTACATGGAAAAATCAAATACACAACATAATGCCATATAGAATTTGCGAATTGAACAAGATATGATATATATTGCGATATATTATGCGAATAGCACATGAAAAGGTATCAGACGTTTTGAAATTTGAAACAAACCGCCGTGGTTATTGATTAATAGTTGTTTCGTATATGGTGAAAATATGCCGTATTAAATATTTTATTAGAAGTCTAATTTGTCATATAATCGAGTGCTTTCATAACATGGCGATATGTTTTTTATGATGCTGAACAAATACAGCAAGAAATAAGATGTCACTATTCCGAAGGAAAAAGTCACGCAGATTCTGTCTTTTCTGTCTACATCTCAAATGCACAACTCGAATTTAATTTAGAGCTTGACAAGCAAAAACTTGTTTGATCTGGAATGTTTATATAGGACTGAAAGAAATATGATATTTTGGACTTCAATACGAAAAGTATTTTATTTCTTGGTTAAAATTAGAAAAAAGTGCAAAATTCAGGCATTTTGCATCAATCAACATTATTCATATTTTTAGCAAAATTTTATCCTGAGAACTTAGCTGAAGAATTACAAGAAATTATTCAACATCTATTCTTTTTACAAATGAGACAAATTATGATAATTATCGATGTATATTTATTGTCCACTTGAGGCAAGGGAAAAAAGAACTCTAGCCTTAATAATTGAAAGCTAGAGGTCATAAGAAACAATACAACTGTTTACATAATAAAAAATTAATAACGGAATATTAATCTTTTTAAAATTTTCGGAAACAACATGTGTCTCTTCCGAAGTATGCGAGAATGTAATTATTTCTTTTGAAATATCGTTCAGAAAATCTATCATTCTTTGTAGCACACTCTCACAAGTTAAAATGCTGAAGTTAAATCGATCTCCTCCTTGTCAAAGCGAACATTTGTTTCCTGCAAATCTTGAAAATTAAAAGAAATTTGAAGGAAATTAAATTGATGTACATACATGTATGTTCTCAATACATTTTCTTTCATCTTACTATTATTATTGTATTAAGGATCTGGACAAATATTAGGAATAAATATTAAGATTTTAACTTATCAGATACACCAGAATACATTTCTGATAGGTTGAAATCTTATTATTATTTATTCCCATTCCTAATATTTCTTCCATGTTGCAAGGCTTAACTAAGTTACTATTATTATACTAAATCATAAAAATTACATTAATACATGTTTTTCTGCTGACAAAATTGGTGCCATGAGACTTGTCACTTGGATAGATTGTTAACCTTTCGAATTTTTTTATAATTTCAGCACATCGTCTGCGATATTCGGAAATGACTCTGAAACTATAAATAAACATTTTCTAATAAATCATATTACTACAGTTTTAATTTAACCTGCAAAACTCACTGTTTCATCGGACATTTTTCGCACGACTTCTTCAATATAATTTTTTATTTTCACTCTGCTTTTTTTATGTTTTATCAATATTAATTCATCATTGTCACTTGATGATGATGATGTAAAAAATTCTATGAGCACACTACCTCTCACTCATGATAAAATCAAAATTGACGCTACAGGTTAGATATCAATTTTCAGACGAAGGCTTGGTTACGGTCCACTTAATGCTACGAATATTTCGAAGCATCAAGTGAACCGCATCCGAAATCAGACATTACTGACAGAATTAATACCACGTGATCACACATACACTATTTTTTAGCCATAGACTTATAAGATAGACGGAACATTCATACGAGAGAAGCTGAAGACTTGATAGAAAGAGAAAGAAATAATCGCGGAATAGTTCTTTTCTGTGATGAATTGATTGACCGCCGCGGCAAGCTGGGAAGTGGCTGAGAGCAACGAAGATAGACGTTCGAGAGTTGTGACCTTACGAGCAAGCTGATTGGTCTCCCACCGTTCACTGTAAAAGAGAGAAACAACTATGTCTGGAGTAGAGCTGTCCTTCAATGTTGTATGAATGCTCCGTCTATTTTATAAGTCTATGTTTTCAGTGTCTCATGAAAGCACCAAGCTCAACAATTACACCAACTCAACAAATTTGTCTTTGTATACATTTGTGTCATGTACCGAGTCCAGATGAACATGCGACACTGACGAGAAATAGCATCATTCAATCAGCCGAACAACATTTGCATCGACACTCGAAATGTGCAGTCCCAACCGAAATGAGTACAAAAATGAAATGGAAATTATTAAATACATGTTTTATTAACAGTACAATAAAATATATTGGGGAGTGTGATTTACTCTGTTTTTAATACATTTTTACGGCAATTATGTATGACAGTTTATGTGCACTATATCCCATACAAAATATATCCCATAACAAAATCGCTATTTAGGCACACACGTACATGACAGGTATGGTACCGGCACATATAGTACGCCGTATATTCATCGTATCAATAACATGAACATATATATCTGGGTATGATGAATTTGAGTTAAACAGCAAAATAATTACTTTAACCTACTAATAATAACAATATACATAGTTTTAAAATAAAAGGAACGAAATACACACATTAAAATAAATCTTTACATGGAAAAAGTTATATATCTATCTTACATTCATTAAGGAATTCGGTTAGAATCTCGATTACTGGCGCTTTCATTTTTTTTAGAATTTCTCTAATCGAAATTGTCAATCGAAATGTCAATCGAAATTTTTATATTCAATTTATTGAATTTGAAAAAAAAAACAGCTAATGAAAAAAAAACAGCTTTGAGAGAGAGAGTTCAAGTGGGAAAGACAGTCACGAGTGGAAAAATCTTTAAAGCGAATGCTCAAGTAACAAGCCACAATTTTTATTACTCGCAATCTACAAAGTTGATAATTTCACAAACAAACAAAAAAACCAATAATAAATTCTAAAATTAATACACGCGCAATAACTAACAATAAATCCGGAAGAAAACTGATATTCTTTAATTTACAGAAGAATACATCTCGAATTTCGGCGGCTTTCTTTTGACGGAGCGACAAAACAATTAGCGGAACGTCTTAAAGGCGATTGATTAGGGAAAATCATAGCCTGATCCGGCTTTTTATACAATTGACCGAACAAAAGGCCCTTTGTCGCCTATAAAACTCGAAATTATAAATTTTGAGATGACCAATTCGAGCAACTATTTCAGACGGAGATAGCCAAAGGCTTAGTTACCGACCTGAAAATCAGTGTTCACGATTGGAGCACGAGCGAATTACGCTTTTAGCGTCATGCGCGCGCGCGCGTGCGCTGCGATTAACAAGAATTGCCATTTTAACTAATGTTTTTGTATATGGACAAAATGTATGTACAACATGCAGAATGATTATAATCTTAACGTTTCACAAAGAAAGGTGATCTTCAAGATCATTTGGAAATTTCTTGAATGATTTTTTAGCAACATAAAATTTCTAGATGTTTCTCACCTACATGCCGTAAATATATTTATTCCATTAAATTTATTTTATCGATGTTAATCTCGAACAAATTTTTTTATCGTAATCTTTCTTTGGTAAACTTAATGCATGCCCATAGTATATGGTTCTCATCTTCAATGAGATCGCAAGAGCATAGATCACTATTGGTGATATCTTAAATCTAAATAAACTATATTGCAGTGAATTATGTTCATTGCGAATACAGTTGATTGTTATAATGACTTTTCTATTTAGGTTACTAGGCTAATCACGGATTGGCAGATTGGATA
>Ga0157363_1005275_pt1 | contig 12024 bp, 9 predicted proteins | sample AttsexASBM1_FD_111477 | JGI IMG/M metagenome (GOLD analysis project Ga0157363, IMG submission 111477) | Fungus gardens microbial communities from leaf cutter ant in Ribeirão Preto, State of São Paulo, Brazil - Atta sexdens ASBM1 | ecosystem: Host-associated > Fungi > Mycelium > Unclassified ...
CAGCTTCCTTCATGTGCGTACAAACGGCATTGACAGGAACCCGAGTTACGTATCGCAGCTGACACACACGCGCCACGTGATTATCCAGCAGGCACCATGCATCGTATGTCTATATACAGGGTATATAGACTTTCCGCACCCTCCTCTGGTTCACGGGTCATCTTCCAGCAATTTGAAGCCCATTTCGTCTTTTCGAAAATTTCATTAAAGGCAACTTTGTATCGCAATTTTGGAATATTTACAGCGCTTTTCATCGGCAAATCTAGTGCGCACTTACAATCAGTGCACTTTAAAGCCGTTATACACAAATCGACATAAAGATGTCGATATATTCAATAAAAAGATATTCAATAAAAATATAGAAACGAATTAAACTGTGAAATATTCAATTTGATTGTGCTATTTAATAAAGTACACATTGGGCATTTTATCAATTGAGATATCTCACTTTTATAGTTAGACTAAAATAGTGTACAACAGCTTTAATGTGCACTGAGTGTGCACTAGTTCTGTTATCCCTTATTGTAATAGTTATTGTAATAATTCTCGATAGAAAAATATTTAATTCTATATTCTGTTTTATTTTTATTCCTATATTGTTGGTCTTATATTTTTTTTCAAAAGTATTTTTAAGTATTTTTTTAAATATAAAGAAATGTATATATTTATTTTTTTGGTTTTAATTTTTGAAATATAAATATATTAAATATAATTTATTTAATATATTGTTGTTGTATTAAAAAATTCTCATTCAAATATAGACTTGATTCGATATAAAAACTTATTTTGATTTGAAGATATGTTAAAAGAACAAGTTGCGTTTACATATATTTAAATACAATGAATGTATATTGCATAACATTAAAATCATCAGTTGATTTTCGTAGGGATTGCTATAGTGTCCGATAAATATTTTCGATGCCCCGAGCACGCGTTTATGCAAGTGCCACGAGTTCGAGAGTGCGAGAAGGAATCTCGAACGGAGGGCTCGCTTCTCGAAGACGCCAAGCGTAAGGGTCGATGGTTATCTGACTTCCTGTCCGTTCGTACGCTCTATGTACTTTCGTGGTCGAGCGAAAGAGAACGAAAAGCGAACCCGAGGAGAAGAGGAAGCGAACGAGTAAGAGCAATAAAAGCCCGACCAAATAAATACAAAAGATAATCGACACCGCGCAGACAGTCGTGCGAGCAGCGGAGGCTCATCCCCCATCCACATTGCTCTTTTTTTACTTTTTCCGTCCGACTGGCATCTGTCGGTTCTGCTAAGTCTCCGGCGAAGCAAGAAACGCATATTGCCGCCAAAAGCGGTGCAACAGGAAAACAAGCTTCTCGTTTCGCCACCGGCGCGTTTATTTTGGTGTATTACGGTAAATTGACGAGATTGCTCGCAAGAAAAATGCAATAAACGACGTGCGTTATTTTACTGCGCAATAAAAATTAATTTTATTATCTTTTTTAAATTAAAGATAATTTTGCTTAAATATCTTTGTAAATAATTAATGAGTTTGTTTTTATAATTCTTAAATAATTGCTCTGTAAAGGGTGCTCGTAACATTCGCTGAATTTCGGCACGATCGTTAAGAGTCGCGTGGCTGTTCGATGCGTAGCCCATTTACATTTTTTACCACGTATTGCCACTTATTATGCTTGGGCCGAACGAAAGTGCCGAAGTATCTTAGTCGACGGCTCTGAAAAAAAGAAGAAACTGAACGGAAAAAAAGAAAACAAAAAAAAAGATTACCGCGACGTGAGAGAAAGAGAGAGATGGGACGAGGGGTTGTGGAGCCCGGGCACGTGACCGGAAGGCGGGGGGCAAAACGGCGCACGCGCCATCGTCCTCCACCTGGCGCATCACCTGCTGCCCCCTGCTTAAGCCTCCCTGTCTCCATCTTCCTCCTCTGTCTCCATTCTCCTACTCCTCCGCGTCTATCCTCGTTTTCTCTGGTTTCTCACTCTATCACCTTCGACTCTGGCCAACCCTTCGGTGTGTTGGACTTTCTTCTCGAGCCATTCCGCTTCTCCCTTTCTCCTCCCCTTCCTTCCCCCACCCCCCTCTCCCCCTTCTTCTTTCCGGGCTGACGGACAATATTAAGTAGCCGATGCAATGTACTCTTGCACATTGCGTTTAATTATGATGCACGTTTTTATCTGTTTTATTCTTATTCGAACATATTTAAATCGTACCTCACAATCCAGATTTAAAATCAAACTGAATATTAATCTGCCGATAAATAATTTTGTAGATAAGTGTTATAATTAGATTTGTTGGAAAAAATTGTTGACGTTTTTTTTTTTCATAAAAAAATAAATAAATTTTTAATTGACATCTGACATTATCCGAATATAATTTTAATGAGAAAAATTATGTGTAAAAAATATGAAAGAGTAAAAAATATGAAAGAAAAATATGAAGTTTTTTTTTTCAAGCTATATAAATTTCATGGCAAGAGTCTGAGAGACTGGACAGTTTCCCTGTTTCGATGGGATCTCGGAAGGCAGGGCACGTTAAATAGTCATGAGACACGAATTTGTCTACCTAACACATAATTAGCACGTAAGATGATTGAGCTTCTTGTAGAAACGATGACGATGACTCATAATGAAGATGACGATGAACGTTGCGCAATTATTGAGTGAGTCAGGACACGCGCTGAGGGAAGCATGGCAGCGCCAGGTGACAGATGCACAAGCCTTCGGATGCTTTCCTATATACTTACAGAGTATCCTTAATGAGCGAATCCATTCGTAACACGCAGCACGAAACGATAATAGGAAAAAAATTCGATCAACCGATATTTAATCAAACATATTAGCTATTGAGAGGATTTTTTGTCATGTCTATGGACTGGACTATGATTGCGGAAGCGAGAGAATCTACATATTTTGTTTTTCCGTTTTTGTACACATAATTTTTCATTAATCACATCGCATCGACTTACGTGATGCAATAGACCGTCAAAACTCTTAGATTTTTCTATGTTTTTTTCAATTTACATTTCTTGATTAACTGTTCAGCTTTATTGTAACAGAATGAATTGCAAAATCTATTTATATCTATTTTCTAGCAATTAATCACATAATCCGAGATGTTTGATATGGATAATACTATATATATAAGGATGATTGATGTAGACGATATTAACTCTTAATTGACTTGCAACAACATCATTTTATTTACTTCATCAAAAAGGAGGGAAGAGTAAAGCGAGAATTAATTTAAAATCGATCCAGATGCTGTAATATGTCAAGACAGGATCGCGTGATGGTTTCAAAGATTGTGAAATTATCGGAGATCAGAGGACGACGGGCTATCGGACAATGACACGAGATCATTGTCCTGATCTCGACAAGCTGGCACGCCGGCTGCAACATCGATGCCAAAGACACTTCCTGCCAAATGGGTCTTCCGCAAATGCGACCGACAATGTAGAAAAGAAAATCCTTGCGAATAACTAGTGATATTAATAATGGATGAATGATCCTTCTATATTTCCCCGCACGAGAATTATTTATTTCTCAACGAGAATTTAACGATCTCGTATATTTTTTTTTTTTTTTTATATAATCGATCGATTGGAGATTCTACCGTGAAATTTTTGTTTTATCAATACTTGTTCTTTTTTGTAACTGACCCCGATTTTTTGTTCTTTTTTTGTTGCAGGTAAGTCTTCAGAAATAGAATTTTTACGGATTTTTCAGGTGCACGATTTCATCATTTTAAAAATGTGAGTAACAGTTCACTAGATAGAAAAATTTTTCCTACGTCGAATTGTCGAATTCGTTTGGCGGCCTATAAGTGACAATCTCGGCATGGTTATTCATTGACGTTGAAAGTGAATGCATTGGTCGCGGTTTGTACGTGGGAGTTCGTGTTATTTGGGTCGCATCGACTGCTCTCTCTTTCTTTCCCTTCCTTCCTGCTCCGCCACCATATAGACACAGACACAGTATATTACTCTCACTTCACAATTCGCTTTTTCTTTTTCTACCTATTTATCATCCCTTTATTTTATCTCGTTAAACGTTTGTCCATTTTGTCGTATAAAATAAATTAAATAATCTAAAAAAATCTACTTTGACACGGAAATATAGATAAAATTATTTTAGTCTTGCTTCCTTTAAATATTATTTAAAAACATCGATTCGTGCCCACAACTAATTTCGTTATTGACGTCGAGCTATCGAAAATAGAGCATCAATATTTTTTATCAAATATTGACGGCCATCTTTGGCTCGCAAGTTTCTTCGTGCAGTAAGGTCGCGCTTACCGGTTGGCCGAGCTTGAATCGTCGTCGTTGTCATCCGTTGTGAATGAATTCGTTATCTGAGAAAACGGTCGCAACCCGCCTGGCGATGCTGTATACCGTCTCGTGGTAGGGTCAGCCCACGTCACGAGGCACAAAATGGAAGGGTAAAGAAACATGCTGAACTCGGAATTACGCTATGCATATTATATAGATACGTTCGTACGCTTTCGGTAATTTCTCATTTTGTATAACTAACGGTAACGCTATTAATCATACATCTGAAATTTTAATCGCACAGCTAACATATGTTAATGGTAACGGTGTATGTTGTAAAATGATAGATTAGAGCGTAAGAGCGTGAATACTGTGTCTTTCAAAAATTTAAAATTTTCTTAGATCCTGTTATCATTATTACTAACAAAACATAAGTAATTAAAGAACGGGCAATTGAGAGTGTAAATACGCGGTAATTCCTACGTTTTATTTCGATAAAAAATATATATGTCAAAATATGTATCTTCAGCGATGTTGAGAGTAATAATTATGTTGTTAATACAGCAATTGTACAATTGTATTGATAGTGACAAAGTGCAAAAGGACTCAACGTATAACTCAACGTATATCACTAAAGATGGCTAGAATGTAGCCGAAACGTATAATTTAGATTCGTTTACACAGAAATCATAAATGATCGTGGAATCTTAAGTCGTAGGAAACTGTATTGACCAAGCATAGTCAAATATAGGAAGAATACTTGACTAGAATTGGTCAATTTCTTACGATTTGAGACTCTGCAGTCGTTTACGACTTTTATACATATATATTAGGTGTGTAAAAAGAAATTCATTATTTCTCCATTCAATTTCATGCAAAAATAATGGATTTCTTTTTACTACACCTAATATATGAGTCTTATTTGCTAGCGATACTATTGATTATGTGTTACATTGATGAATTAATTTGCAATCGTAACAAATCGATCGTTTTTTTAACAAATATTGATTTAATATTAAAACACATTTGTTTTCCCTTGATTTGTTTCTATCAAAATCATTTCTCTCAGTGTACTCTTCGAAAGGAATTATTCGGCAAGCCTATAGTCGAGATTTCTCACGAAAAAACGAGTATTGCGTTTGTAATGTATACGCACAAGATCGCTGCGTTAACCATATGAAGTCTCCACACGATTCAATGTCGTCCGAAGCAGTCAACAAAACAATGTGTAATCGCTAAAAATACTCTCTTCCTTTCCGCTCAGCCGTCGTTGTTGTCCTCCGTGTGGCCCGTTCATAACTTTTCGTCTTTCTCTTCTCTTGCTTCTCTCCGCACTTCACCAACGATCGAATACGTTCTAAACTGTACAGCTGATTACGACAAACAACATGCGTTCGAAAGCTGTGTCTATAAAAATAACTCTTCATCCGTAAAAATAATTTTGTTTGAAATTTTTTCCTGATGATTCGATGTTTCTCAAAATGTGATCGAGACTTACGGGTTATATTTCTAAGTGCTAAAATAGTAATCTTTATAAAATTGAATAAGGAAAGAGAATTCTCGAAATTATCTCGAATTGTACGATTATATAGAAAACCAGTTCGAAAAATTTAACACATTTCTTACTATATTGTTTCATTTCTTAAGGCATTTGTTAATGTATAATTTTTGTCGGATAGATAATTGCATAATTCAAATAGCAACTATGGTTTTCTCTTTTTATCTGTGTGTATTTTATATTTTCTGCTAGTAACATTAGACAATCATTATTTCCGCTGAAATTACTGTTGTCGCTAATGCAAAAAAATTTTTTTGCAAACCAAATCGTTAGTGACGACAATTGTAACAAACGTCATTTACGATGATACTGTGTCATAAAATGGCATCAAATCGTAAACGCGTAGGTAGATTTGACGTTATCGCGCGATTCACTCACGTCACGAAAGTATATATCTCGATAAGGGGAATTATTCGTAGTTTGCACCGATATTATTCTAACTTCACTTTAGAGAGTATTTCTATCTTGGATTGCTTGCAAAATGTAACATGCATTTAATTGTGAAACTCGCAAAATTAAGTTAGATGGCTTTACTTGAATATGCCAAAATTGATGATGTCGTTATCGTTTATAAAACATTCTGCTAATTCTATAAATAGATAATTCATTTAGCGAATAATCTTAAATTTGGATAAGGCATGTTATCATTCGCTATTATGTAATTATCTCGTGTACTGTATTCGTAAATTCTTAGCTTGATCTAGAACTTTTGTCACATTTCATTCAAAATATCATTTATGTTTCATTCATGCAACTATTCATAAGATAAATTTGTTAATCTAGAATGATTTTTCTGCTAATCTACTAGTCATCCAATCTAGTAATTCAATCGAGTTGTTCAGTTCATACGTGAGAGATTTCTTGAATCATCGAATTACTTGGAAGCACCATTCACTCACCTATTTATCCTTCTACAACTCGCGATCTTGCGACATTATGTCACGCATATAGATCAACTCATTGTTTCGTAACGCAGCTTTATTATCCATGATATTACTATTTTCAAGTTCGGCGAAACCAAGATTGCGAGTCACTCGAGCGAGATTTTAAGAAAATTTGTGATTCATTTCTAGTAATTATGAAAATTTTTTTTTTTTAAAGATAAGTAGGAAATTATCCTTTTCATTCATGATGAGTCGTCAACAAATTCTTATGAATTTCATTTTTTGCTCTTTCTGTTTGTGCTAAAGCCATGAATATATTTCTAGGAAAATTTGATGACGTTGTAAAGTAAAAATATAATTATATATAATTGAAATGGATATTTCTTATTGTTCGTGATGAATTTACTTGATCAACTCACGATTGCTAATTATTTCTAATTATTAATTTTTCCAATTTTTTTGAAAAATGCGTACAGCAAAAGTTTCGGAGGATATCAAAAAATGAGCACTCGAATCACAAATAAAGATAGAATTGTGCTCTGGAGCAAATTGAAAATTTTTTGTTTAATTAACGCAAACATATCACACTCGCGATTATAACGACATTATGCGGATCGTTGCGATGCAAACGTCATGCGCAAGATAAAACAAACGGAAAGTAAAATGCAGTAATGAATCTTTATTCAGGGAATAGCACGACATATTTGAATATTTTCGTTAAATGAAGATACATATTATTTATTGAAACTAAATAATGATCTTTTATTAGTAATCTGAAATTCATTTTATTATAGCGGTGATTTTAAATAACGTTTAATCAATACTCAAATAATATAATATGTGATACAAATGTCACTTATTTACTGCAATAATGACATAACTAAAAAAACAAAAGTTTTCGTTTTGAATGTTTGAATCATTAAAATTATTTATATATATATATATATAAAATTTCTTTAATGGATTTTTTATGCAATTTTGGTACAATGATTTCGTATTTATTATTATAGAAAAATTAAGATAAATATAGAAAAATTAATCTAATTATAGAAAAATAAAGGTTATTCTTTATTTTTCATTAGCTCTTTATTAACTCAGTATTAAATTCTCATCAAAATTCTCTTTGCAGACAACTGAAAAAAACAATATTTGAATTATATTAAAGCAAATGAGCAATATATTTTTTATTTAAGTAAAAAAGGAATTTTGAATCGTTCAGTCATACAATAATAATATTCGAGCCGATCGCATATTACCTTTATTTTATTTCTTTATCGCACGTTTATCGCAAAGAAGTGAACTGCAAATCCTGAATTGCGTCGATGAGGCTCGTTAAAAAGTCAAATTATCGAGAATCGCTCCAGTCGCCACGACGACGCGTGACGTCTGTCGACGCGAGCGGGCCGCAACGGGTCTACGTCACACATCACGTTACCTACCTACGTAGAAGCCACGAGCACCGAGGTCGTTCATCGAGAACAATAATAACTAGCGGCATCGATGAGAAAACGAATTCTCGTGCGGTTGTCCGGACGTCAACGTTGGGCATCCCGACGAACGTTATCGCGAAATGATCATCTCGACGAGATCACACGGGGATGATTCTAGGACGCCTACACGTCTGTTTGGCCGTATGAATAGCCGTTTTAATCGTAAACTTGGTACAAAAACAATTCTATGAATGTTATGTGTATCCGGGAAAATTCAGATAATAAAAATTCAAAATAGAAACAATTAATTGAGATTTGTGAAAAAGATTTTGTAAAAATTTCAAATTAACAAAAAGGAACGTAAGATAAGTTTTCTGAAATTTTTGGAGTAGAATTCTAAAGAGTGACAATTGAGAGACGATGTCGAAAAAGAATGACTCAATTTTTAAGAGTAAGATTTCACTATTTAGAGTTATGGAAAGAGGGAATAATGTTAATCGAAAAATATGTGAAAGAAATTCGACTTTATTAAGAGGACAAAACAGAAAGTTTAGCACATTATTATTATTACTATTATTATTATGTACAAATGTATAATTTACATGAAAAATATTAGAATAATTTGAAGGTATATCTTTAAATAAAAAATTACACATTCAATCCATACATTTAATCTGTGAAAAACAACATAAATATAAAAAATATCTTTGAGCTTTCATCTGAAAAAACGTCGATACTTTTTATTTAGCATCGGAAAAGTCGATAGCCAACTCTAATTGAAAGGTTTCGGTGAGGTGAAAAAAGTTGAATGTTTCACTCTAATCGAATCGATTCTCGCATACGGTAACTGCCGCGTTGTCGCCAACCACGTGACCGCATATATACCATCGAAACATTCAAGGTCTTTCATCGGCAATAATCCGCGATAATTCCGAGCAACAAAATCGGTGCTTCCCACAGTAATAATGAACGATAACTTCGAGGTCATTTTTCAATTATATTAATTACTAATAATCGTCACTGACACCAATTTGCAATTTTAGAAATGAATATTCGAGTCGGAGATATTGAAATATTACTTTCGATAAATATCAGAAATAATTTTCGATCGCCAAAAAGTTCCATATTTACTTTTTGAAAAGAGAAAAGTAGTAAACTTTATATTCAAGCTTCTCCTCTCGGAGCAATCGATAAGCGTAACAGTTCCGGGAAGAAAATATAGAAATTTATGAAAGTGTCGCATTCCAAGTTTCAAGCATACGGTAGTTTTATATATTAAAGATTCAGAAAATAACGCTGATGTATCCTTTTTATATTCATTCAATTCTATAAAGATGCGATTGTAACGTTCACGCGCGTATTTTCGTTTCGAAACGAAGGTCCACATGGAATACAGCAAATTCAAATATTCTGATTGCCGATACCGCGTGTCTTTATTCATTATGAAGCAAAGATGCGCGAAAACAGAAAAGAGGAAAGAAGAAGAGAGTCGATCGCGATTGCAGAATATTTTCCAATGAAAACCTACGAAAATCAAGTATTTTTTTTCTTCGCATAGAACTCGTGGTCGCTTTGTCGTCTTCCTCGTCTTCGTCTTCTACATCGTCGCCGTCGCGTTGTCGTCGTATTACGCCGTACTCGCTCTCCACCCTACCCGCGGCAATTCGCAGACACGCACGGAGCGTCGGTTACGTGTGCACCACGGCCGTTTTTATCGCGGTACGCACACGCGTATACGTAAGTATACGTGCGTGTACGCACTCACACGTGTACGCGTCCCGCGTCGGCCCCGGTACAGCGCCACCCCGAATACCGGATGTGACGACACTCGCGCACTTGGCCCGACGCACTCTCGAGATGTCTCCCCTGTCCCCTCCGTCCCCCCTTTTTCGCGTTTCTCGCTCGGTCGGAGCGGCGCGCTCCGAGTACGCACTTTCCCCCCTCCCCCCCTTCCCCTTCTCTCTCCCCTTCAGCGACTCACCGTCGTCGGCCCGTTATTTACTCTCGTAGTTCTGGCAATGGCCAGTCGCGGCGTTCCCGGCATGCTTGCGTCGCATCTCCTCGGGCCGTTCCGTCGACGCGCGCGGCGTGGCGTCCGCTTTCGCGGCAGAGTCCCACGCGGCTTCTCGCGCGTGTCTACTACTATACTCGCCGCTGTATTACGTACGTACGCATCGCCGTTGCGTTTTGCATGCGCGCGCGCGCGCGCTCGCGCACTCCTCTCTCGCCTGTCCTTTTATTTTTTTTCCTCTTCAACGTCTCACATTTATCTCGCGCTAGTTCGCGACGTGATTCCGCGAATGACAATGCAACAACAACAACAACAACAACAACGACAAAGATGACGACGACGATGATGAGGAAGATGACGGTGTCGAGTCGTTGCCTGAGCCGAGGATAGATGTACACACGCGGCGGGAAAGAGAGAGAGAGACGAAAAAAGAAAGAGAAAACGAGATATATACTCGCGCGGCCATTTTAACCGCGCGATGTGCTAAGCCGGGCCACCCAGTGTGCAATACGAGGAGAGGCTAGTGTGTGTATGTGTGTGCCAGCGCCACCGCTGCCGTCGTCGTCCTAGCCGTCACCGTCATCGTCATCATCATCATCGTCGTCGTCGTCGTTGTCGTTGTTCTTCAATCGACAGGAATTGCGTCTGTCGGCTGCGCGCCTCGCTTCTGCGCACGCGAGTCCACCGAGTATCACGCATTAGTCGCACGTCGTTCTACGTCTTTTCGCCGATCACTCGTCCGCGCTCGTCGAAAATAAGTGAAAACATTCGACGACGTGGGGAAAACGTGGAACATCACGCGCCATGGATCGACCGATGTGCTCCATTGATATTCATCGGGAGAGGAAGACCGCGTTTCTCGGTAGAAACGAACGGTTGCGGATATTACTTCGATTTCGCGATGTGCACATTGCCGTGACGTTCGGCGCACGCGAGAGAGGAGGACACGTGCCACGCGTGAAAAAAGATGCCAATCGGAGCGCGGAGTGACCGCATCGAAGTGACGCGCGATGACGCGCGATGATTGACCCGCGAAGTTTATGAGCGCGGAGGATCGCCGTCATCCAGGGGAACCGGGGAGATCGAACCGAGGACACCGGAACGCGTGAGGAGACAGAGGTGAGTAGAAAGAGTATAAGCCTGTTCGAATCCGATTAACGCGATAGAAAAAGAGAAAAAAAAAGGTGAGCGGATCTGTGGTTAGGTCTCCTCGCCTCGTGCTCGCGTTTGCGTATTCGCGAATTCAAACGCGACGCAATTCCCGACGGCGCTCGCGCGACGAAGGAGCGCGAAAGCGAACAGCCACGGACTGCAAAGTTTTCCGCGCGACGTAGAGAGCAACCGCGTGACACGGAATCTGCGCAGTAGGTACGCCGCGGATTCGCAAGCGCCGTACGTACGTTGTCATCGCGGCACCTCTCTCTCTCTTTCTCTCTCTCTCTCGCTCGCTCTCTTTCTGTTTCCAGGCTTAACAGAGGACGAGGAGAAACTTCACGTACGTGAAGAGAGTAATTCTTCTGTATGATCCGAAAGAATAGCGAATACGAATTCTTCGCGCTGATTATCGCGATGTCGCGGATGCTGAATCCGTTTCACAATCGATTGCAATGCGCCGTGAATCACAATCAGTTGCAGCTTCCTTACGTTTTTAAGTAATAAGTAAGAGTGCGTTGTGTTTCCGGATCTTTGAAACAAGGGAGGCAAGAAAGAGAAATTACATGAAAGTGAAACTGAAAAGAATCGAATTCTAATTATGTTTTAAACAAAGTGGAAATTATGTTTCATTTTAAAGAATCTGCGAATAAAACAAAAATCACAGATGATCGATTTAAAATTTTCGAATATTTTCTCGCTTAATCGTTATAATAATCGTTAGATTAAATTTTTACAATCTCACATG
>Ga0157363_1005276_pt1 | contig 12023 bp, 7 predicted proteins | sample AttsexASBM1_FD_111477 | JGI IMG/M metagenome (GOLD analysis project Ga0157363, IMG submission 111477) | Fungus gardens microbial communities from leaf cutter ant in Ribeirão Preto, State of São Paulo, Brazil - Atta sexdens ASBM1 | ecosystem: Host-associated > Fungi > Mycelium > Unclassified ...
ATTTTCATACTAATTTATTTGGTTCTTATAGTAAGTAAGAAATATTGATACTTGGAGTGTTATAACGCGAAATAAGTCTTTAGATAAATATTAGATAAAATATTAGATAAATTGAAAATTGTTACTAACCCGGAACAGTAATGTTGATCTCGCAAATGGCTACATTGCCATCGTAATCGAAAGCTATATATTTCACGAATGTGTCTTCAAAGATTCGAATGGGAGTTTTGAAACTTTGAGGCTTCACTTCCACTCGGGCGATACTGCCGCTGTTGTCGATGGCGGTTGGCACTGTGAAATTCACCGGTAACAATTCTCCGTTGGCTCCCTTCTGTACAATTATCGGTTGTTGCGGGCAGTTCTGGAAGACCGGCGCCTCGTTGTCTACACAAGGTGAGAATCCGTAATCGTAACCCAGTAACGGTTCAATCACCGGTTCCTCGCATCCCATAAGCTCGAACTTGAGACAGGCATTGTCCATGTAGCTAACGATACCGAGGATCACAAAACGGGCCTGCACGTACTTAGGCAGGGTGATCATTGCTAATTCGCCATAATTTCCGGGATCACGCATAGTCAGATTGAAATTTGGGAAATAGACGACGTAATTCTCATTTTCCGCCTGCTTGTAGAAGAAACGGATCTCTGTGGGTCTGCCGACTATGTCATTGGTGATCACACCCTTGACGAGGATTGCTTTCACTCGATAGATACGACCAAGATCGACGCTAACGTAAGTAAAGGCTTCTTGCTTACCGCACCAGCCGGTTACTGAGTTCAATCGGACATTTCTAGCTTCGTAGTTCGGTCTCTCGGAGGTGGCATTTATCGCCGAATCTGGGATGCGTCCAGAGGCTAAACCGAGTGGTTTGATGACCTTGCATTCAGGCTCGCGAATGCAGACGATAGGTCGCGGGCTAATGAGAATGTAGCCGGGTCTGTTGCAGCCAAATTGTACTTCTGAACCCTGTTCGTAACTACGCGCCACTTGATAGCCGTCACTCGGTCTACCAGGATCCTCGCAGACTGGACCTTCGCATCGCAGGTTGCCAAAGTCCCAAACGCCATTCGCTTGACAACGCACAACGTTGTCATTGCGATTGGTCTGACCGGCCAATTTAAAGGTATCTTGACAACCGAAAAAGAAGGAGGAATGATGCTTGGTGTCAAGATACTGGCCATACTCGGCGCCGGGCGTGGGAAGCGGCTTGCCGCAGTCCACGCGAGGGCAAGCTGGCTGCAGACCAGACAGCCAATAATCGGGCAACCCGGGTTTAGGATCGTATACGCATTGTCGGAAATTGGATGTCACGGTATTGCGCAAGTAGCGGCCGTTGGTACCGCATTTTAGAGTGACGTTCTGCTTGAAAGGTACTAACACGCTGGTCTCATCGTTTCGGATCACGCTAAGACCCTCGCTTTTATCATCCGGCAATGATACACATTTCGCGTCTGTAAACAGTTAAAGAGCACATTTGAAAAAGTTATTTGAATAGAGAAAGAGAAAGAGGGGGTATGAAAGAATGCTAGTGTGTGTATGGATTAGACACTTGTCTACTTGTTTCGCGGATAAACACAGAGAAATACATGCTGTGAATTTAACGCACCTTTTAAGGCTCTGGAATTTTACTCTGTAGTTTGATGAAATATTATCAAACAAAAACTAATAAAAAAATATTTTAAAAAAGCCTTTTTAATTGGTTTTCAGTTTTAAAATGGATTTTTTTAAAATTGTATAATTTTTGCAATATTTTTAGTGTAAAAATTTATTTTTATAATATACTTTTTAGCATCAAAATTAAAAAGTTTGCAGAAAAGAGAAAAAAGAGTAGAAATTTTTATTTGTATACATATCTTTAAAATAAAAAAAATATATTTTTGACTTAACTTTTATAAGATGCGAGAAAATTGCAAGTGTTGCCTAATGAATAATAGTGTATTTCTTGCAGAAAGATTGATCTTTTTTTCTATATATCATATGACAATATGACAAAAATTTATGTGCGATAATTTTGAAACGTTCTGTACTTACATTGACATTCGGGAATAGTTCCGTTCCAAACTCCAGAGGAAGTACAAATTACAGCCGAAGACCCAGATAAAACGTAACCAAAATTGCACTGAAATCTGACGAGATCGCCAAAGTGATGCTGCTCCTAATAAATAAATTCACACATTTAAACAAATATTTTCTTAGTGATAATATATATATAATAATAATTGCAATAAATATTTACTCGGGTAATGAAAAAAATTGTATTATTTAATTTTTATTTTACCTTGGTTGACAATAATTTTCCATTTTCCGGTGCCGTCAATAGTGGGCACATCACTGGCACGCACGTTTTATTTCTCTGATATAAATCGCCATCCCTTTCGCCAGTTTCTCCCTTCGCCAAGTTGAATCCGGCCGTACCATTACCTTTGTATAGTTCATAGCCCGTGTTACACATGCAGGAGTAACTGCCGGGACTGTTAATGCACTTTTGATGGCAGCCACCATTCCTGATGACACATTCGTTAATATCCGCGCATTCCAATCTGGTACAACCAACTATCTCTAGCTTTATACACGGTGCACCAACGTAATCCTGTATCCTGAATCTTACGTAGCGAGCTTCGATTGGCATAGGTAGATTCAAGATGGAAAGCGTCGCTTCCGCCATCCTGAACTCCACCGGGGTACCGTCTGGATTTTTGTAATCTATGAAGACGTCCGTCAAATCATTCGTGTATTGAATTCGCACGGCTGACGCGTACGCGATATTCCCGTCGATCCTGGCTACGACCTGCGTGCGGAAACCGCGAATAATCGTCGGTGCTTTCATGTCGATTGTCACCCAGTTTGTGCCCCGTTCGATGTTGTTGCCGCACCATCCATCGCCGTTATTCAAACGAATACCCTTTGAAAATATATGAGTATTTAGTATTATAAAAAGAAAAAAAGGATACTCTGAAAGAATAGGAACGTCAGTATATCCTACAGTTTTTGTATATCCATTTTCCGAGCTTGAAACAGTGATTGACTCATCGGGAATGCCACCGTTGATGAGACCAAGATCACCGATAGGCCGACACTCCATAGTCGGTGCAAAGCCCGACTTGCACTTACAGGTAAACGCACCAGGATTGTTTATGCATTCCGTGGACGCCAGATCGCATTGACTCGATGTGCATTCGTTTATATCTACAGAGGCAAAGGAAAGATTGGAAGTAACACCACTCATTTCTCATTATAATAAATAATTTATGTTATAAAATCTACCTTCGCAAGTTGGTACGTTATCAAATCGTTGATAAGGACCACATTGTATAATATTTGATCCAGTTAACTTGTATCCTTTATTGCACTGTACCCTAACTTCATCACCAAAGTAATAATCCTTGCCGATATCAACAATAAATCCATTTTTAATCGTAGGTAACAACGGACATTTAGCTCCTACAATAAAAGAGAAAAACGTTATTATATTAATTTTATATCAATGTTGAATTAATCTGTAAAGGAGAGTTACTGAATGTATACTGGCCGTCAAAATCGAATCTTATCAATATTTTATACTTTTACTTAGTATAAGTAATATTAATGACAAAAATATGAAAAAATAAAAAAATAAGTAACATAGAAAAAAATTTAATATGTTACATCTTGTTCTGTGTGTGTATATATATACTAACAGTATTAAAAAAATCAAATTATAGTTATCAGATAATTGATGTTAATTTTTGTTTACTATACTTACGCGAACATGTTGGTACTTTGTCAGACCAGGTACCGTTGCTCATACAAAGGATGACGGGATGTCCGCTTCGAACGTAGCCGGACTCGCATTCGAATCTAACAATCGTGCCGTAACTTCGACCGCCTCCGTTCAAGATGGTTATATTAGCATGAGGTGCCTCTGGTAGCGGAGCGCATTGAGATGCTGAAAACATAATTGTATGCGTATTTTTTCAATACTCTACAAATCTATTCATTTAATATCGCGTCTATATAATCGTGTCGATTGTGAAACTTTTAACGAACCTAAACAGGATGGTTTCTTTTCCCATCTTCCATCAGCCAAACAAGAAATCTTCTCCGTTGGTCTTCCGGAAGGAAACGCGAATCCCGCGTAACACTGATAGGTCGCCAATCCTCGATAAGTAACGTTTGAAGAACCTATTGAGAATCCGTTATCGATTTGAGGTACTGGGCCACAGTACACCTCCTGGCATTTAGGAATATACATAACGGACCAGTTTCCTCCGGGGAGACATACTGTGGAAATCTTGGATTTGCCTGTGGCAAACTCTTGCCCTAGTGGGCAGGAGAACGTAACTACTGTGCCGAATGCTGTGTCTCGATTGGACGCTAAAGCTCCCTCGCCAGGTTGCAACACAGGACAATCTACAATTAATATGTTTTTTATAATATTAGTAGGACTATCATTATTACATTATAGATAAATTCATATTAAAATGCAATAGAAATATAAAATCATTATATACAACTGATATATAGAAATTCCCTTATTTCAAAAGTGAGACAACTATAAGAACGAGCTTTTTTTTTTAAATTATTATGATGAATAAGTTAAGGGTAAACGTTCTTCTATCAATCATCGAAAGTGACTAACTAAGTAACTAACTTAATTTCATAAAAAATCGTCAAAAAGAGTAGTTAAGATATCATTAAAAAGAAAAAAAAATAGTTTTTAAGAGTCGTGAAATAAAAACAATAAATATGACATTTAATCACGTTAAGAATAGATTTTTTTTTTTACTGATGTTATTCGATTAGTCAATAATTTTCTGTTAGGTCGAAAAATAGTTTTTCTCTTTTTTGGGAAGCTTAATCTTTTGAGTTGTGTCCCTTTTGAAGTAAAAGAGCGATCTTAATAATATCATTATGTAATTACATGTTACTTTCTTTACGTAACATCAGATGTGAAAATAATGGCTTACCAGCAGAAAACTTAGCCTGCCAGCCGATGTTGCTGTGCAAAGCATCAGAGACGAACCTAACGAGCATTTCTCCGCTTTCCGCGGTGAGCGTGATCTTAGGTCGAGTGCTAGAGGTGAAACCGCTTCCGGAATGCAAGCGTAGACCGTTTGTATTGGAACCATCGTATATCTACCAATTTCCCGCGAAAGAGGGAAAAATTAATAATCTGAACGTGCGTAAAGACATTACGAAACTTCGTTGCGTATATAACATAAACAAACTTACTTGTACGTAGTCGGTTTTGTGAACGGTGAAGTTAGTGAATTTCAGTGACAGCGGCCCCCTGTCCGGATTTTTTATTTTGTACAAACATTCCTGATTATTAGGATAATCGTTGAGACCGTAAGATGGTGATTGAACCGTTCCGTTTCTTGCAATGATTGTAGCTTTGCAACCCTGCGTGAAGCGAATGCTGAAACCACGCCTGGAATCGCCGAGGCTCGTTTTAAAGTACAAATACAAGTTGTTTCCGGTAGATATGATTACTGTTGGATTGTCCTCCGATTTTCCGGTGAGACGTGCAATCGGTTTGCTCATAGGCGAATCTCCGTCCCTCACAAGAATATAATCCCGATTCGTTTCAAGATCCAAATCCTCAATCTAGAAACGAGAAGTAATTGAATTTCACAGACTTTTAATCCTTGTTTAAAAGAATTTTAACGCTGTAGTAATACTTTGACTATCGCATGAACTTTTGTAATTGATTGCTAGCGCCATATTATTATTTTTTATATAATATAATTTTAAGGTAAATTTTTTTATATTAAAATGCATTTTCCAATAAAATATGTTTTCTAATAAAAATTCTCCAGAATATTTGAGATATCAGCTTTGTCGTATCAACATTTTGCATTAAATGGATAAATAGTAAAAGTTCAACATACTTCCAGAGACATTATGCGTCCCGGTTGAGCCTGGAGGATATACAGACACTCCAATCCACCGGGATAATTCTGGGGATATCCGGGGGATGTGAGCACTTGTCCTTGCGGCGTCGCTCTAAGGATTCCGCCGCAGGCTTGCGGTTCAGTCTTCCACGAGGCACGGAAGCCCTTTCTCTCTACCGAGGCATCGGAGCTGAATTTTATAATCATGAAGTTTGAGGCCGAGACGAAGAGTTTGTTGCTGAAATCCTGCTTGCCGGAAAGGGTCGCGAGATTTACAGATTTCTCCTCGGTTCTACCACCTACGAGAATCTGCACTATATCGAAACTCTTCTCGGTTTCGAATTCTTGAAACTAGAACATGAATCGTGATTCATTTTAAATTTCATTCCAATTATATCGACTTGTGACTGTTACAATATATTATATATGTAGCATTAAGTGTGTAGCATTATCATATTGAACAAGGAATATTTATCGAGTAAATAATCACAATAATTCACCTGCAAGAGAATATTATGTCCTTGAGGGCCCTCCAGCGTCCACTTACAATTGCTGAGAGGTGCATATTTATGCGGGTAATTTGGGCTTTCCACGACATCGCCGCTGCTTGCCATATAATACTGGCAGTTAGCCGGACAGTCCAATTCGTCGGAATAATCGCCGCAGTCGTCCTGCTTGTCACATTTAAACGCCGCGTTGATACACTTGCCATTCGAGCAATGGAACGAACCTGTGGAGTTATCCCGTCACGGCGGATTATCATTCCGTTCTACGTGAAATATATAGAGAACAGCTTGCGTCGGCCGTTATGCGACCGCTTACATCGCCCGTCGCAATTTACGTGAATGGACTTACCGGAAGGACAGGCGTCGGCACGACACATGAAAGGAAGAAGCGACTCGCATGTGGTCAATTCCCACGTTTGCTGGTTATCCGTCAAGGCAACGTCCACGCATTCGCCTGATAGCGGATTTGGTTGCTTAGACGCCCAGAAACCTACATTTTTGCCAACAATTTTAAACAATATTTAGAGGGATCGTATTACGTAAAAAAAAATCCTATAATTTTATTTTAAACAGTGGCGATAATCTTTATTGATCTCGAAAATTGATTTTAAAAAAAATTAATTTTACCGTTATTTAATCTTTTTTAAATACAATCATATAATCATACAATTTATGTCTAAGATATTATTTTGTAAAAGAATTAAGGGAAAAAAATAATTGGGTATGAATATTAAAATAATCTACCCTATATATATATACATATATATATATATATATATATATATATATATACACATACATACATATATGTATAGACAGAATAATTAAATGATTTTAATAATAGTCTGTTAACAATACGAATATCTCAACTACTGCATGCTTATGGCAAAGCATTGCCTCGATTTGATCATACGTATATCCTTACTTGAATAATCTGTTACTAGCGATACATAATTAAGTTCAAGCATAATTAATACGGTTTAGCATAATTAATGCGGTTTAGTATACAAATGCGTTAGATGAGGAAATTGCAGTTTGCAGCAAACCAACAAGAAACGACATCCGAGTATTGTTGTGGGAAAAGTGTGCCTTCGTCCCGTGCACTCGTATGAGTTCCGTGTTCCGTGACCCTGATAGAAACTGGCCCCGCGTGTACGCGAGGTCAAGCTTTGTACAAAACGACCGCGTCATGATTATCAACCACTTAATTTCATAATACGTTCGTAATATGTTAAGAAATTTTTACCCGAACACAAAGACGAAGATTTTATTATTATTTTTCATATATTGGTATTTTAGATGAATGCATAGTTTTTAATTTCTAACAGTTCTTGCTGTCTTAAAAAAATGCAGATATCTTTTACATCTCAGACTTTGTAATCAATTTGATTTTTGCGCAAAATAGTGACACTCACTAGTTTTTGACTAATTAATCCTTTCTTGCCACTCTCGATATGGCATAATCGATTTATTTCCCCATTTTTTTCGAAAAAAAAAATATTCTACTTGACACATTTGTTTACTTTATTGCTTGTAACATTTTTACTAATGAAGATACATGTATAATATTTACCGGAGACCGTTAAGTCAGCGTCACACGATACTCGTTTTCTTTTTCGATTGCTAGTTGGATTAGATTCTTGCCATCGTATTGGCTGCGATGCTGGCACTATTAGAGATTCTAATCCAGTTAGCAATCCAGAAAAAAAAACAAGCATCATGTGCTACCGACTTTACATTTCTTAATATGCAGCAATTCGATTAAAAAGAAACTAATATTATTAAATGCTTGTCAATTTGATTTGTGGTGTTATTATCTCAATTTGGCTTATAATTGCGTTTCAAGATTGAAAATAATTTTGGCGCGCAGTTTACAAAACAGAGTATATATACCTATAAACTCATACAAAAAAAATATTATCTAAGCACTAAAACCTTTAGATTGTTTAGTTAGGCTTTAGTTATTCAGTTCTGTATTCACATTTGCGGTTTTAAAATACTTTGTGAAAAAAATTTGTTACAATATGTTCGTTTTTATGAAAGTTGTAAGCAGCCAAAATTTGGATTGAGTACGTATTACACAGTGTGCCACACCCATGACAAAAAGATATAGTATCGCACTGAAGAGTTAATGACATAAAAATGAGATTTTAGGAGAACTGAAAATTAAAAAAAATGAAGAGCTCGAAATCATTTTTGAATCGAATAAATACTGTGATATTGAGAATTGAGCATTTGTAACTTATAGAATTTTCATTCCCTTCACTTTGAGAGTCACATTTGATAACTGCTTCATGCGGAATATCGGTCAAGGTCTCTTAAGCAGTCGATCGTTAATGGCGAAGAGCGCGAATCGCACTCAAGAAACAGATAAAAAAAAGGAAGAAGAGTGGTAGAGAAATTGCACAGGATGCGTTCGGTTACGGGATCTTCTCTCGCAGAATGTGCGGTGGATGTCTGCAAATCAAGTGAAACGGAATTGCGTACGAACCGGCGTATTGCGAGACCAGCATTCCCGCGGCAGATTCAAGTGTGTTGGTACGTAAGTAGTCGAGCGAAGCGAGACCCAGCCAGTAACGATCCAAATGCCGGCTGATCATGTTTGCCGACATGTTGTTCTCGCTGTACGATTCCACCACCATCAGTTCGCTCCCGTATCTGCAAAAAATCCGTCAATACTATCAATGACTCATCTTACATAATCGAGAAGAATGAGAAAAATAGAATTTCTTTTATCTCGGGAAACAAAATTCCCCGGTATTCATATCGTCTTAAATAATGTCTTAAGATGCTAATACAGTTTTGTGATTTGTTTAAATAAACTGATGGATTTGAATAAACGAACCGCAGAGCTGTATATTAATATTTAATTTATTAATCTTAATAAGACATTACTTTAACGCTATACTTAATTGAAACGCTATCGACATTGAGTGATACAGCTATCGTTACGTCAATTTATTCTTAATTAACACAACACAAAATTTTTATACACATTACACTTTTAATAGCAAAGTATTTATAATCTAGACTTTTTAAACTTAATTTTATTATCAACTTAAAAAAGAAAAGAAGCACTATCAAATTCAATTCTTAAGATGACCAATGTTTTTTCATGATATCTAATAACACAAAATGACACAAAATTGTTCAAAAATTGAAATCATTTATCATTGTCTGTTATAATACTGACCATTATAATTAGATTCAAACTATATTTATAATATTCATAATACATATAACGCACTGTTAAAAATCTATATAGTATCAATTAAATTTAATCTAATTTGAGTCGCCACCATGCTTCTATCCAATGTATCACTGTTTTGTATTAAAAATGGAGTTAAACAGTTTAGATTGAATTAAATTTGACACTGTAGATTTAACAGTATAGATCGAACATTTAAAGCTTATTCCATATCGTCCTCCTTTAGTACTTGCATATCAGACTCTTTTTGATGACTATTAATTAGTATAGTTTAACGCTCAATAATCTTTTTTCATTTGTATGTAAAATTTACATCAATAACGTTCTAAGATTGAGATAATCTTAAAATAAGAGATGTTTTCTATATAGCTGAATTAGTGGTCTTATGGAATTTAAAGAATAGATACATGTTTGGCGAAAGCAAGAAAGAAAGTTCCATTATAATTTAGGAATAAAAAAGATATAAGACATAAGAATTATAATATATGAATACCGGACCATGTGTTTATTCTAATGAAAGAGATTATATTCTGTAAAAATCAAATCTTAAATATTTATATAATTTATAACGAAAGGGAAAGATCGATAGTACGCCTTACCTCCTGCATAATTCCGCCGCTTTTTCCCAGGAATGCCTGATGTTGAAGAATTTGTAACAGTGTATGCCTCGCAGCTCCCATCCTGTGCAAGGAAACATTGCATTAAACTGTCTGTCTTAGATCTAAAGATTGTCTGTGCGCAAAGTTGTAATAATGCGTCGCGAGCACGTAATATTGCTAAGGGGATTATTAGAGCACCATGTTGTATCGATTGTAATTGATTAAAATCTCTAAAATTATACTAAAGACTGGGATACATTTATACATTTTTATATACTTTAATTTATCATAATCTGAAACGTGAAACGTAAAACTTTTGTTGGAAACTAGAAAACATTGGCATTGATGCGGGAAGCCTTATTTTAAGGCCGGCAGGTGCTTCCGTGCAACCGGATACTTTTAACTATTTTCTGACAAGCATACAGAAGACAGGAAAGGCGGTTAATCGGTGACCTGTACAGTCCGTACTGACAGCGACACAACGGCCTCAATTGTTTTTAGTGCATACGATATGCCTTAAGGGGTTGATTGAAGTCGAAAAGAATCTCATGAAATAGTGAAATTAAATAGCTCATTGACAAAAATCATTATCGTTTGAAATTTTTTGGCGAGAATGAAAAAACTTCTACAGCTAATATTTCTCATTTAATCTAAATCTCAATGAGATTTTCTTTAAAAAAATTAATGAGATTCAATGTTTTACTTGGAAAAAAATTGTCTATTTGATTACAGAAATTGTTTATTTCACTTAATAATTTAGTTGTTTTTATTTCTTTCTTTGGAGAATATATGCATTTAAATCAAATGTAATATGTTCGATCTAAGTATATTCTTCATCGAAGGAAATGTAGACAAATTAAACTAATTTAGTCAAATGAACAACTTTTTTTCTTAGTGAACAAAACGTGTATAGTATGGCATGAAAAATACAACTTCTATCTATTAAAATAGAATTCTATTGATTAAAACTTAAATAAAAATTTTAATTGATTTTAGAACAAAATGTCCGCTATATTATTTATTAAATATTACCGATGGATAATTATATTTGAAACAATAACAATTTGGGGATTCAACTTTTTTTTGCATTTTTTGTCTCTGTAATAATAGGAATATAATTTCTTTTACAATTAAACATATTTTTCTTTTTTAATTTTAGAGTTTATAACTGCATACCCAAGCAGAACAACAAATCATTATGATATCAAAATGACGCCAAAATGATCACTAAAAGTCATTTTTTAATCATTTCATTTTAATCATTTCCGATTTATTTTAATGTCATCACTTTGACATTATCATGACTTGTTATTCTGGGTTTTTTTCAATTTGTAACCAAGGAGTTAAGAAATCTAGAAATGCCAATACCTAATTTTGTTATGTTTTTGGATATTGCTGCTTGCTTTGGATATATCGACTACTCATTTCATAATGATAATAATTTAACGAGTTTGATAAATCGTATTATTGATTTACATATATTTATATAATTATCAATAATCTAGTTTAATTTCTTTGCCAAACTGTTAATATTCTTTTTATGGCAGCCAGATTATCTTAATATTCTTGATTCATATAATTTATATCCGTCTGATTCACAAGATTTTCTCAAATCTGATTAGTCGGAGAATAATTTGATGCGTTTGCTCACTCGATTGAGAAATTGCATCAAAATAATTTTCTGTATTGCTCGATGTGGATATCGTAAGAAGCTTGTAGATTGCTCCCGGCACAAGCTTCTATTTCACGGCATGTCGTACATCATTCGAAGATACTCGTCGAGTTTCCGCGAACTCGATTCGTGTCAGTGGTTCGATCAAAGTAAACCACCTCGTC
>Ga0157363_1005277_pt1 | contig 12023 bp, 3 predicted proteins | sample AttsexASBM1_FD_111477 | JGI IMG/M metagenome (GOLD analysis project Ga0157363, IMG submission 111477) | Fungus gardens microbial communities from leaf cutter ant in Ribeirão Preto, State of São Paulo, Brazil - Atta sexdens ASBM1 | ecosystem: Host-associated > Fungi > Mycelium > Unclassified ...
GCTTCAAACCGTAACATGAACTTGAATTCCGCATTGACATTTGTGGAATAAACTCGGAAAAGATCTGCAAACCAATCGAATTGCAATTCTGTGCGGAAATCGATACTAAAATCGAGTAGAAGGAAAATTACGACCTGTACCTAGTTTCTCGTATAAAGTAAAACCCTCGATAAATAAACGATATTAATTCTTATACGTAGTTCTGGAAATTAACGGCTAATGCGTTCATAGCAATTCTACGTCTACAAATATTGTACGACATTTGATAATACTGCACGATAAAAATGTTAGATGAAATGAATTTTGATTGAACAAAAGAACAAAGTAACGTAATAATTTCTTAATTAATTAATTAATAACTATAAAAGCTAGTCTATATATTAATTGTAAAAGCTATCAGTTAATTTCATTTAAGTGAATCAGTAATAAATTTGCATCTCCAATATTTCCGCTAAAAAATTTATTTGATTATTTATTGATCCGTAAGAAAATGTGATAATTTTGAAATTATAGCTGTCACGTATTCGATCGTTTATTTAAATTAATAGCATGAAATCCCGCATGTGAACAAGTTCTATCCCAAAGTTACACAATTACGACAGTCAGTGATTATGGAATATAGAATTATATGCTGAAGAATGCAACGGATCGTTTTAATCAAACTGCTGACTGAATTGATATTGGCAATATTCATATCTTCAGTTAATGACTGTGATAAAATATGATATGTATTCGTCGAAATATAAATATTTATCTTTTGAATTGTATTATATTTAAGGTCTATTAGTCTTGTTATGCATGTTAAATTTTTCTGGTTAAGAAGAAATTATTAGGGAAAAGATATCGTGTCCATCGCGATGGCAGTTTTAAAGTCTTAGCTTTAAGCTTCAATCACAACGAAGGTAAACTGGAATACGATCGAATTCTTTGGCACGTAAGACCGACAATGTCCGCCTACTCGCGTGATCCACGGCACTAATGCAAAACGTTATGAGTCTGCGTGTCATGCATTCACAGTTGCATTAAGAGTTTGCGTTTTCAATCTGATTGCCGACATTGTACCTGGTAGGATCAAAAAAAGCAAGTACAGTGAAACTACTCTTGTTTGCGCGTAATATTCCTTTTAAATTTCTTAGACGTAATTTATTTTCAAAGAATATTTTTCCACGAATAATTATCAGCTACTAAACTATGATTACAATATTAAGTTGAAAGATGATAACTTTTGGCATATCATTACCATCTTCTGCGAGAGATTTATTTGACGAAGTCCAGTGATGTAAATCGTAAAATGTGTAATGTGCTGACGTGAACATGTGAATGAGTTTGTTTATTAATACATAGCATGAAATTTCACACATTTCACACAATTTTAAGACGTAGACGATCTTAACTCTTACTCTCCCTTGTAATATCACTAGTACATTGTTAGATTTGTAGTGTCAAATTTAATCTAATTTAAGCTACTCTTATTCAGTATATTGATATTTTATATTAAAACAATAGTTAAATAAGTAGTTAAATTTTACATTACGTAGTCAAATTTAACCATTATTTTATAAAATAACGATATATTGAGGAACAGTGGCTTAATTAGATTAAATTATTATTATAAATTATTATTTTTTTAATATACTAGAAGGTGAAACTAAGTAAAATTATGATTGTAAAATTATGATTGAAAACCATTTCATTACAGTGTAATCTTTAATATAAGTGTAAAACGCAAATGGCAGGTGAGAAAAAAAATGACGAGGAGGAGTAAAGGTTAAGCATGACATTCGTGCTAGTTTTACCGTTCGGGCTAGTAGGTCCACCATGTGGTGTGTAAAGATGTCCATGAGGATTGTGCGGATGCGGGGGTGGGGGCAGCCACGCGAACCCCGCCAGAGAATGCGGAAATCCCGCGGGGTTCCAACCGGGAGCGCCGGGTGCTCCAGCGAGATACGGCGGGCCCTGCGAAGGCCTTTGCACTCCGGGATGAATCGGCTGAGGCACTACCGGGCTAGACTTCTCTTCCTTCTCCTGGCTAGTTTCCAGGTCCCTCTCCAATTCGCAATCCGAATCCATCACATTTAGATCTTCGGACTGACCGACGCTTCTTATTTCATGGTCTTCAAGATCTAAATGATCCGTCGTACGGTCTCCTTCTAACGAGCGATTCGCTTCGGAATCACTACGATCGTCGAGAATCTCTCGTCTGCTCGCGGGCGATACAGATCTCGGATTAGTAATCCTGTCGATCCTTTCGTCTTCTTCCTGAATATGCTCTTGTTCTCGTTGGAGCATCGTCTCACTAATCCCACTAGGCGAATTGGCCATCAGTCGGTCTCTCGGGATCTCCTGGTCTATTCTGATAGGCGAGGACGACTTGTCGTGACTCGTCCTAGAGAAATCTTTCACCGTAAGCATCTCTTGTCGAGCGGGCGGGTGATCTTGCTCGAGTCTGTTCGGATGATGATGATGGTGATGATTGCCGAAGCCGGCGAGACCGTGAGGACTCAATCTAGCGAGTAGTTCTCTACTCTGAAGTCTCTGCTGTTCTATTAGGAGTTCTCGATACCTTGCTTCTATCTCAATATTTTTTTCGGTATCCATTCTGTCATCGTTATCTCGCCTTGTCGCGAAAGTGCCACCGCCGATGGCACTCTTCTTCGTGCCACTTAGCAGGGCATCGACGCTGAAGCTGATCTTGCCGCTTCGTGGTTTTAAATTCGAAGATGCTGACGTCGGAGTAGCCATGTCGACGTCCTCGCACAAACGATCGTTACCGGAATCTGGGCCCGTCACTACGCTTTCGCTGTTGCTCATGCCGATTCTGTGTCGGCCTCTTAAGTTCTCGTGTCACAAGTCTCGAAATACGACAATTCTAATCTATAAAACTACACTTCATAGTCATCCAAAAATGCGAATAAAAAGATCGTTTGGTCGCTTTCTTAGTTCCATGTTGTGTATCCAATGTCCATTAAACTGTAAATTCTAACGAAACTCCGAATAAGTCGCACCTAGTTTCAGCTAACAGTCGTATTAGCTTCTCACAGACGTCCGTTAAAGAATGATGGACGTGATACATTGATGCCATTGAGCCGCAAGGCATTTTCAGTCAGTGTCGATCAGTCACATCGCGATTCCTGAACGAAACTCGCTAACGTTGTAGAGACTTTCCGAGGCGCAACCCACCACCTTAATAAGTTTCTCGTTCCGTTATTCTTGGAATCCGCCGCATCGCCGCGGAATGACCCAGCCGACACGAGCGGATTCCTCCATTAGAGTCAGAAGAGTGTTTTTAAGATATCAACATGATGATCCAATTCTTCTTACCTCTTAACTTTTATACTTTTCGCATCCTTGCCGATTCTCAGCTGATATTCTCATACGGCAACCCTCTTTTCGCGATACTTTGTATTCCTTTCACTCAGACAGCGTTTAACGGATCTGTATAAAAACATTTAAACGAAGCGCGCAGAATGGAATCTACGCTGTATAATACTCTCTTTGCGAGAGACGATGTGTCGTGGATGAACCTCACGTTGACAGCTTTCGCTGTCATGATAAATTCTAATTATTATTCTAATCCGTCGTGTGTGTGTGTGTATATTTCAATGATATTTTAAAAGATATTTCTAGCATTGAGCTTCTCTCGTTTTAAACTTGGATCTTTCTTCATCATGACACGATATATTACAATATTTCTATTTTATCATTAGATTATAAACATCAATGTTTACATAACGACGTACGGGATCCTTGGAAGTAATAACTTGGAAAGGTTAAATGCTGATTTCCAAGATCAAGAAAGTCGCTGTCATCGACGCGTTCATCAGCACGTTTCATTAAGCGAACGTTGATACACGATCTCTTCCAATGCTTCTGGGTTTCAATCGAGGCACTCAGTTTCTTCGTGCACCAACAACGCGGCCTCTCGCGACCTAGACGATTCACCAAGGCAGTCGAGTGCGTATTCTAGCTCTGATCGCGCGACGGTGAGGACACAAGGTGGGAGTGCTGTAGTCGTCCCGCGAAAAGAAATGTCGGCAGTACAAATGTAATCGGTTGTAATCTGTGTAATCTGCCGCGTGGTGACCGCCACTGCCGCGGAAACGGCACTGATTACCAGCTCGGCTGCACTCGCGGTGGAGAGCCCTGCCGGGGGGGGGGGCTCTCCATTCTCCCTCTCTCTTTCTCTCTTTCTCTTTCTCTCTATCTCTCTTTTCTCGTTCTCGGCGTTGCGATGTTACCGCCGGGTGCGCACCGCCCCCGCAACGCTAGCAAAACCGGTACCGTGTCCTGGGCTCGACCAATACGCGCGAGCCGACGCACATCTCGGGCGTTTCGAGAATGGGCGTTCTTCGTGGTTGAACGTGGACCAATAGCGGGCGACGAGGTGGATCGAAACCCGTAGGGGAAATCCCCTTCTTCCGGTTCTCTGCAACCGTCAGATGGAGCTGGCTGCATCGCCCGACGTCGGAGAGTGTCTCGAGGTGGTGGAGAACGCGGATGGTCGATGGAACGTGGCTACGGTGGTGGTGGTGGTGGTGGTAGTGATGGTAGTGATGGTGGTGGTGGAACGCGGTGGGACCGAGCGGAACGTGACGACTCCTAATTGTCTAATTCCCGGGCGCGCAATGCGCGAATTGATTGGCAATACGGGTGCACGTGGCTGTGTGCACGAGCGCATGGCTGGGAGGGCAAGCATCCCTCTCGCGTTCGTTCGTACGCGTACACAAACCGCGCGGTACCTCGTTCCGCTCTCGTGAGACCGAGCGATGGCTGATCTAGAATTTATATATTGTCGATGGTATGCACAATCCCAACGTCTATCACATTTAATTATCGGCGGGATATGACGTGCGTGCTGAGACACATGACTGGAATGACTGGATCCTTCCATTCGACAATCTGGTTTTCGATTAATTGTTTGTGCTCAAATTTGTGCTTATAAATAAAAAGAAGAATTATTTTCAGAGACACTTGAAAACAATATTTCTCGCGCGAAGCTAGATACTTTTCAAATGACGTAAATAAAACATGAAAATGTTACTGAAATAAGTATTTTATCTCGATTGATATTCCCCTCTTTGGATTATCTTTCGAGAAATAGGCTATTTTTTCTAAAACTCACATAGATTTTTAACTATTAAAATTTTTACAACAGCTGACATTCTACTTTCAATAATTTCACAAAAAGCAGTTTTTTCCTACACTATCGCGGAATATATATACCTACATCGCTTATACAAGAATAATGTAAATCAATAAAAATAAACAAATATTTGCGTTCTTTACGAGGAAATAAGGCGGGATGTTCCACTGATAGGAGGGATGGATTGGAGCGACATATTGAATCTCCGATCCAAAAGAAGGAAACACATCGATACAGCGAGGGTGGGGAAGCGCCTGTAATACGCGCGCGCTCTTCTCGCGAGGAAAGAGATACCAGAAGGCAGGGAGCAAGCGGAAAGAGAGAATTGAGCCGTCAAGCATAGGGGTTTTTGTCGTTCGCCAGTCACCAACAGGACTGAGGAGGCCTTGAGCAACGTACGAACGTTGTTTTCTACTTCATAACGTTCTTATTCGAGTTTGTCGCATTAGCATGTTAAAAACAAACATTTAATTAAAAGCCACGATAATGAAGTATTGAAGCAGCGAGCATACCTTTTTGCGCAACTTCATAAGAAATCGATACAAATTTTTTTTACATAATGTAATTAAAACTGTAATGACTTAAGATGGCTGAATCTTAATTAATTAATATTCAGTTAAGCGGAAACTTTTTTTAATTCCCTCTTATCTCTAGACCTTTTTTTAGCATGTAACACAAATTTAATTTACATAAATTATTTTCATGGCTATAAAATCGTCTGTTAAATACTTATGACTAATGTAATTAGAGATATTTATTATTTCGATCCTCCAATTAAAAATAGTGAGATTTTTCAAACAAAGAGATTTATTTATAAATTTGATTGCTTTGTACAAATATGATACGTTAGTCTTAAAAGAAGCAAAAATTTGTAAAATTCTATTGTTGGCGATATAGGAAACATGATATTGTATCCACAAGCTCTTAGCTAGTATTGTAAACAAAATATATAGCATGGAACAATCGCGACAATATCACTATACGACTAGCGATATCTTAGGATTATACTAATCCGATTGACATTGTGATGAAGGTAATAACGAGCAAGTTTTTTGACATTACCCTCGGTATGTCCCACAAGACAAACCAACTTCAAAGAAGGAAATTTCGGACAAGCCGATTAACCTTTGGAGGATTGCGAGATGTTATAACGTCTTAAAATCATTTTCATGTTTTGCATCCGATTATACGCTAAATATATATTTTTTCCTAGAGTCAAATTTTTGATGGTTTAAGAAAAAATTTCTGCTCTTTTAAAGATTAAGGAAAACTTCGGTTATAATCGATTGCTGACAAGATGTAGGTTTTTGCGAGTAGTATTGTTACATTGCTACCACGATACTTTCGTAATTCCCGGCGATTCTTCTCGCCTTGGGATTATGTTACGGGCGTTCCGTGTGAGAATGTTTAAATGCGATGTGAAATAAAATCGCGGAGTCAATTAAGACGCACCGTAGTGCCGAACCGTTGACGTTAATTAGACGACAAAGCAACTGAGATCGTTTAACTGGCAAGTGATTCAGTTTAGTGAACCGCGACGAAACCTACTATGTTGAATATACAACGCACATGTGTAAATAATGTGCGTAAATTTATTTACATGTATTCAGATTATGATTGTAAATTATTTCTAATTATAAGTTTCGTGTGTAATTAAGCTCAAATAACTAATTATAAAAATTATAAGTAGTATAATAATTTTTATTAATATTACTATTTATACTAAAATTAAATTTATACTAAATTAAAATTATTAAGCATAGAGTATATTTGAAATCCCATATTTTAACATGACATATTACAGATTTAATTATTATAAAATAATTAAAATTATATTTATAAATATGATGTCATTCGTAAAAGATAGCGCATCTTGGATATACCTATCCTACAGGTTTGTAACTAATAGTTTAAGTAAATGCTTAAACTTTTGTTAACCACTGAATACCGTGACGAGCAGAATGTACGAACGTTTGCGCGCAAACCTCAGAGAAGGGGATGTTCCGGGCGCTCCCCGCGATTTGCACATTAACGGGGAATAAACGATGCCGAAATACAGCGCGGACGCGCGATCGCTATAATAGGAGCACCGAGTAGTCTATTAAGCGTCCTCAAAACCAGTTAGTGAGTCGGCAATCCAGTTTAGGTACAAAATGGCTGTCGTTTAGCGAGGATTAATGGTCTCGGGAGTGCCCCGAGGCAGCATAATGGGGCAGATGCGTTCTGGATGAGGGGGAACAACCCTCTCTGATCTCTCCTCCCCGCCATTTATATCTCGACAACCTCCGCGCGCCACCCTGCCTCCTCGTGCCTTATCCCACCCCTCCTGTGGCCTCGTTATGTACACCTATCTGACTACAGGCTCCATTATGCCCTTTTTGTGTGATGCTCCACGTACGCCGGATAAATACGCGATATCTGTGCACCTACATACCAACACTTTGAAATTACAGCCTGCGACATTACATGAGTAGCAGGAAATTGTATACCTTTTCTCCTCTATTTTGCAAATTAAAAATTAAGATACGTGAAAGATTTATTATCTCGTGTATACCTAAATAGATTGTATATTGTTATAAATTTTTATGAATAAATCACTTTGTACGGCTTAAGTGTTGACAAAACATTATAGTGTTTTAAATTTATTTACAACTATGTAAATAACTTCTTCAGAGTTTTGATTATTTGATTTATTGTTTATGGCTTTCATAATATGTTCCAGCAACGGAAATAATGATATATATAATATTATCAATAAAATTGAAATTATGCATTCTCTATTAATAGTTAATTATCCCTTTATCTCAATTGTGCCATTTGCTTTCTCAGTACTCTGGACATTTCATGCATATTTCCCATAATGTCCCATAATCGTCTGAACGTACACAGCCCAGAAAGGGCTGTCCACGTTTCGTGCATACATGTGCGTTTGTGTGGGTGCCACGCACACAACGTTCAAGCAGGGATTTGAGCCTCATATTTGGGCGCCCAAAGCGCCGTTTAGTTTGACGTTTCATGGTCGGCTGACTCCCCTCGCCGTCTACCGACGCCACGGTCGATGTCGTTTTGGTGCTCCTGAGAGAACCGTAAGTACTCGTTTTGAAATCGACTCCTGATGCGCGTGTGTACGCGAACGGATACGTGTGAGCGTGGGGTTGCTGCGCGTCTGTGTCCGGGAATCGAATCTCAGCTTTTGTCGAGGCCGCCCTAGAGACGGCGTTGACAGAGATTTAGGGAGTGCAGTTAATGTGGAATTAGCTGCCACGGAAGTGGCGATACGGCCGCGGCCGTATTATGCCATCACCTGCCGAGGGAAAGACGCTCAGCCATTTTTCGCGAGCCTAATAAGGCGGCACTAATGCTCTCTCGTCGCTTTCTCGTTCTCGCAGCCTTTAATATGTCGTATTAATGCCGGAATCCTCATAAAAGAAAATATTTGCTCCGCGATGTAGAAGTGAATCCACGTACTCACGCGGAAACAAATTTACAAAGCGATGTAGGAGGAGAAAACGGCGTCGAAGCTCGATTTCTACGTAAAATTGTATTATAGTAAAATTGTATATATTGTTAGTATAGGATGTCATAAATATTTTTATTTTATTAGACTCTATATCATATTACATTATTAAACTTAATACACAATTTTCAAGAACATTATCCAGACCAGGAAAGTCATATAAAAAAATAAGTACGAAAAAGCGAAATTAATAGCGAGACTTTCGGAAAATACTTATCTATACTGTTAAATCCATAGTGTCAAATTTAATCTATAAAATAATTTTTATAAAATAATGATATATTGAGTAGAAACAGTGACGACTTAAATTAGATTAAATTTGACACTATAAATTTATAACAGCGTAGTGAAAATATTCCAATATATAAATTTCTTTATTTTCTCAAAATTTTCTCGTTTAAGAGTTTTTCCCAAGATAATATTTTTAATTTTATTTACTTCATTTTATAGAAATAATTTTTTTGTTTGATGTTCTATTACAAACATCCGAACATTTTACTGCTAAAGATCATTTAAATTTGAATTCTTCCTGACGTTCGGTATATTTTTAGATTAGAAGAAGATAACGTTTTATGTATAAAAGATATAAAGGTCCAAAGATAAAACCAAATCACAACAAATAGATCACTCGACAGACAAATTTGAGAATTCGATTTGGGTATTTAAAACGAAGTAAAGTCTATTTCAGAGAAGATGCCGACACAAGTTTGTCTTGATGACCAACCGTTTATCTCGTTCTAATCTTGTTTTCAGAACAAACCGCCTGTTTGAATATTTAAATATTATGTTGGATCCATGAGACAGTGTGAGAGGGTTTTATCTTTCCTTCTATGGAATTCTATTACATTGTTTGCGCTTACAGAAGAGTTTTTATTATTCTTTACGTTTCTAAATTTTTTAATACATTTCTTGCTTCGTCAAATACTTTCGTTTGGACAAAATAAACGAAAAAAATAACCTTTTATTTCAGGCAGAAAAATTATTTTTGCATGAAATTGAATGGAAAAATAATGAATTTCTTTTTACTACACCTAATATTTAAACCGAGACAAATTTTATATTTAGAATAGCATCTATAGCCTAAATTTTAATCATATATTAATTATATATTAATTGTATATCTATTCTATAATCATATAGTTTACAAATAGCTAAACCAAAATAAAGAAAAAAATTATAGGAAATTATGGAAAATCAATTGATTGATGATGTTTATAGAAAGCATTGTGATTCTATTATGCTGTTGAAACGAAAAGCGTTATTTTCTTAATCTATAGACGCAGTGCAAATTTCGGACCTTCAGTCGTTTTGGGTCCACAAAGGAATATTCGATTTGACATCTGCAAATCACTAGTGTAATAAACACCCGCATTCCGATAGCACCTTAGTAAGGACCACCCGCTATAGCAGTATTAGTCCTTCAAAAATTTCAAAAGACTGTTAAACCACAATGACCATTTCTTCTTTTAAAAATGGTCAAGCATTCGTGCTCGTAGTGAAGCGAGTCACACTGTTTATGATGACAAATTTTGAGTAGCAAAATATTTTTATTAATTTTGTTTATTCATCCATACATTCTCTGTTTTAACTTTTTAAATAAATAAATAGCATTGCAAATAATTTAATATATTGTAAATATCTAAATATTTTATTCATCAAAAAAGTCTAAATAAGAAAGAAGGAAAAAGATAAATATTTGCATAGTCTGTTGTCAGCTTTATAAATATCTATCTCTGTAAATAAAATTGTGTAATGATATTTTGCACATAAATAAAATTTGTACAACGCGAAAATTCCAGATTCCAGACTATTCCAATCTTAAAAACTAATCGGAAAAGTCGCAAATAAATTTCAATTTGCCTCGTGCCGAATTTCCATTCATGCCAACGTATATCTAAACATGGGATCGTAAAGCGCTTGACAAGACCGCGTACTTAAAGTGTTTGACGCATCAAATTTACCCCTGATGGAACTGAGAGGGATAACACGAAAAAAAGATCGTCACGCGAACTTGGTCACCATAAGGGGATGATTTGTTACTAGTCGTTGTTCCCCGGAGCGTCCAATAGCGCGTTTTATCGTCAAAAAGTGCACCAATGTTGATGCAGTCGAGAGAGAGAGAGAGAGAGAGAGATGCGAAAGAAACAGAAAAGAGAGTGGAATTCTCGATAGTTACCCATCGGATACACGGGGTGTTCGCATTGAATTACCCTTGTGACCGAAGGAAGGAACCAGATGCATCATCGTGGCTAACGCACCGCGACGGCCTTCGCATTATGTTTGTTTATTTATTATTAATAGGAAATTCATAACAATCACATAATAGAACCCGCGTGTAAAGAGGGCTGCGCTCCGCGACGATCATATCGTCACGCTTGGCGCGTCTCTCATATAGTAAACGCTTTTTCTGGAGTAGTTTCTCTAGGGCTCAACGACGGCATATGGAGTGGGACGAAAGCTTTATTATCGTAGCAGCAAATGAGCTCGATCTATTTCATCGTTTCTTTTTGCGTATAATATTTTCAAAAAAAATTTTCTCCATAGAATATTTATTTTATTTAAAAGATTATCTTCTTGCGAGTAGTTAAAGAAATTTTGTATTAATTAAATTTTGTATTTTGTATATTTTGTTGTGATATATTTTAGTTAAAAACGTGAAAAAAGTATTTTTATGAAAGTACATCTATTTAGATAAATTTTTTTTTTCTAGACACTTGTCATACTTGTCATTCTTTTAAAAATTTTCACATCTCGAGTTAATCTTATTCATCTTCTTAAAATCGTCAGCACACTTACTCAATGAGATACTCGAACCTAAGCGAAATGAGGACGTTGAATTATTGGAAAATGCTGCCAGGAGTTCCGTGCATTTTCGAAACGGAAAGAGCAGCTCGTTGTCGCGCCGACGCCGGCGCGCATTCCAGTCCGCGCGGACGGAAGCGCGCGTTTGACGCTTGGGAACAAAAAAATAGAGAGAGATCGGAAGAGAGGAACGTAAAAACGCTTGTTCGCAGTGCGAAAATAGGAGAGAAAGGTATATCGAAAAATGGCGCGAGACCGGTGCGAGGTGGCAGTGCGGTGATAGAAGGGTGGCCGGCGATTTTGCGCGTTTTCCCTCTACCTATGGCCGTCGCTCTCCCCACTGATGCCCCCCCCCCCCCCATCCCTCCACCCCCTCCCCCCCTTCCCCTCCCCCCCCACTCCCCCCCTCCCCCCCCTCCCCCCCCCCCTCCCCCTCCCCCCCCCCCCCCCCCCCCCCCCCCCCCCCCCCCTTCCTCCCTCCCCAAACCCGCCGAGCAACGCCCAGGGGACCCCAAAGGGGCAGGGTGGTTGGAGTTGTGGAAGGGAGAGAAAGGAGGTACA
>Ga0157363_1005278_pt1 | contig 12022 bp, 4 predicted proteins | sample AttsexASBM1_FD_111477 | JGI IMG/M metagenome (GOLD analysis project Ga0157363, IMG submission 111477) | Fungus gardens microbial communities from leaf cutter ant in Ribeirão Preto, State of São Paulo, Brazil - Atta sexdens ASBM1 | ecosystem: Host-associated > Fungi > Mycelium > Unclassified ...
ACGACTATCTCGTGCCTAATCGAACGAAATAATCGAGTCCATGTAACCCGAGCCTCACGGAATCCGTCAGTCCGCGCTCCACCATGCTCGATTAGCGTGGCGAATCGATAATGAGTGCGTTTCAATTTTAATAGTCGTCAAGTTTGTTGTCCGGTCGTTGAAGGTGAGGCCCGCGGGGCCGCGTTTTGCGTTTCGACCGAAAGGGGTTAAGAGAGAAGAAAAAAGGAAAGAAACGTGCGCGCGAGGGAGAGTCCTTCCCGCGATTCCGCTCAGCTCGCGTAACTCGATCTGCACGAACACCTACGAAATCAAATTATACTGCCTGGACACGCCGTGAATTTTAATCGGCGGTCTAATCTCGCCGGATCGCCATGTTGCATACCACGATAGTACGATCGTATATCGATCGTATATTTTCGCAATCATAGGCCCGCATTCTCGTGCAGTTAATACTAAATGCAACCATCTGACTCTCGTCTCGTCCTATGGCTGTGCAACCGTGATTTTCGTATCAGTAAAATAAAATTCCAAAACAGACGGTTACATTTAGCGCTAAATAAAACGAGTCTCTTAGGTCACATTTGAAAACGATCGTTTTACTTTTTGTATTTATTAAAATAAACCTCGAACAGGATATTTGTTATAATAATCTTCCTCGAAGAGAAAGAGGACGAAGTAGATGTTTTCTTTGTAGCTTAAAGAAATATAATCGTTTGACATCATTTTAGGCTTAATCCTCTAGAGACAGCATCGTCTTGTCATTAAAAAAACAATTTTTTATTGCTTTTGTTAAAAAAAAGACATATTGTAAATAAAATATCTATCGTAAATCTATTGTATCTATTGTATCTATTGTATCAATATCTATTGTAAATAAAATATCGATGTTTATACATCAACTTTCTACAGGCAGATGGAAGATACTTAATTCCTTCTCAATGTTCAATGCTACATAGATTTCCGTCTTTTGTTCTCAAGTATAACTAACTAACTATAACTAATTTACATAGTTTCTGAATTTACCCGAATTTATCTCGAATTTAATTTTAAAATGAACGTTGCAAATTTGCAGCGCTCGCCTGTAGAGAATTAATGAACGAGCTGAATAATTGTTCTCCAAATTGACACTAGCGAGATTCGCGCTTAATCGGCGCGCATCGTGAATGGACCGAGACATCGGAGACCGATGCGTAATAAGAAACAAAGATACGCGGGGGAGGCGAAAGACACACCGGTAGGCGAAATAAAGAAGAAGAAAAAGTGATGCGCGCAGGGAGAAAGATGCTGATCTCTTCGCGGAATATGTTTACGTTAAAGACGAGCCCGGGTGGAAAAAAAAAAGACAAGACGAACCGCAAACTGCTTAACGAGTTCCGCGCTCCCCCGCATCGTCTTTTCACTCTTCTACACGAACTACACTCTACAGTGTACGCACGCACGCACACTGCCCGTGTACCGACACACGGTAGCGATGGAGAGGTTTGTCTTACTAGTATTTACCTTGTTTCTCCAGCAAACTCGAAATAAAAGCCAGACTTCTAGTTAAGAAGAATTTACAGCAATAACAAGACTAAAAACTGCATATATCTTAAATGAACAAAAACAATATTTTTTTATTATCGACATTAAAAATAATAAGAAATTATAAAAATATTGCAAAATAAGGGAAAATGAACTATTTTTTATTTAATCTATAATAGATTATTTAATCTTCATTTAATCCTAGAGGGAACCTCTAGATGTCACAGCTTAACTCTCAGTAATCTCGCACATTTGTTATGATAGATAAAATTTACGTAATCATAGTATTCTAGGGTTAAAAAGCGCGATTGAATATATCTATAATTACATTATTTAACATTAAATCATGATTATAGTAGAAAAATAATGAATATACTCTTTAAAAATTTTTGGAGTAGAATCTAATTCTAAAGAGTGACAATTGAGCAGACAGTGTTGAAACGAGTGACTTAATTGTCAATTTTTAAGACTGCGATTTCACTCTTTAGAGTTAGATCCCACCCCAAGGATTTTATAGAGTACATAAAAAAAGAAAAAAATCGTCGAAAAACTCGATGAACTTTCTGTGATGCTGTGTTGGAAATAACTCGCGAGCGTATCAGCGCCATCGCTACATCGCAATCCCTCACGACCTGGACACACGCAGTACGCACTCACACGTGCTTGGAGCGAGACAACCGGGCGCTGTTACGAGAACGTCGTGTACGACCCCCGGGCGAATTTTAATTTTCACGAGCACGGCGCCCGTGTATTGTCATTAGACGGTCCTCGGACGAAGGATCGGCCAGGGTTGCAGGGGGAGAAGGAAAGGGGACTGCAAGGCGGAAAGTCAAGCCACGAGTTATGGAGAGGGGTGGGAGGCCACGGTGTTATTAGATTTCTTGCAAATTACTCGCGCGTCCCATTAACGAGTCCCATCTGTCTGGATTATCCGGACGGCTCGGGCAAGCTTCGCGATTTAAAACGCCACCCCCTTTCTTTCTTCTCTTCCTGCCCGTCCACCCTCCGCTTGCTTGCCGATAACTTCCGCTCGTGCAAAGAAACGGGCTAGACGGCAATCAAATTGATATTCGTTAGAAAGAACATAGACGGCAGCAGTTGGAATGAAGAAGGAGGGGAGGACTTAATCGATTGATGGATAGTTCAACGGGGATTTTATGCTTTGAAGGTTCAAACGATCTCACACTTCTCAGATGTAATTTCCTTACTTTCGCAATATTGATATACCGAGATTTAGCGTGCTATTGTGAGTTTGACGTACTTTGTATTAATCTTCGTGCTTAGAAGATAAATATCTTGCCGCTCTAAGCAATTTGACTCGAAATAATAAACGTAATGGAAGATTGATTTTGCACGCCGCGCCGTACGATGCCACGGGAAAGAATGAAGAGAAGCGAACGAGTGTGAGCTGGACAATGAATCTGCTGGTCGGCAGCGCGGAGTGGCATTAGGCAGTCCACGTAGTCGAATTAAATCAGTCCCAGAAGCCGTTAGCCAGTGCTGCGCGCGGAGGACCACCCAGGCGATCGTGAGGTCCGCGATATCGTATCGATCTTCGCTATGACCCGAAGCGCGAGGCCGAGGACGAGAAAAAGGAGAGAAAAAAAAAGGAAGGAAAAGAATGAGGGAGGGAAAAACAAGGCAATTTCCGAAAGGAAACACGTGAAATCGATAGTCAACCGACTTCGCCTATGCCCTCGGGAATTTTACGACTTTCTGCTGCGTGGAAAAGCCACGACTGCGCGAAACATCCTCCGTGAGAAACGACCGAGGAAAATATGGCCGGAAGAAAGAGAAAGGAAGAGGAAAAAAAGGAAGAGGGAAAGAAAGGAAGGAGGAAGGCGGATGTATGTATGTGAGTGCATAGGCGAGATTGGAAAATCTAAATGGCTTGCGTTAAAACTTCCACGCGTAAAATGTTACGATACCGTTTGCCCTTCGTGAACTTCGTACGCGTTGAAGCGGCCATTTCCCAGGAGAAATACGGCACAATGCGGCAAATTTGACGTGCACACGTCAAATTATCGTGCGTTAATGCGGGCATTCCTAGTTCCATGAAACGTGGAAATTCTGCAGTGCAGCATTAACCAAAGTGCCAAACATGCTAAGTCCGGCAACGCACGCAATTCATGCACTTGCTTGAAATATCGTGCCGAGATATTCCATGTTTTATTTGTATGCAACTTGCCTCGTACACGTTGTAATATTTTCGTTTTAGACATGTATAATTAACTTGTTCGTTGGAACGCGCGACGAAAGTGGAAAATGCGTAATTAAGCGGAAAAGCAGACAATGTTGTATAAATAAATAAAAAGACGAGGTACCGTAAAATTACATTATTGTGGCAAATTTTTTTTTCAACTTACTTTGCAGAAAGGAAGAAATCTAGAAATTTATTAAAACAGTTTATGCATCAATATATGAACAATATAAATTTTAATACCCTATTAATAAGAATAGACTACGCATTCCTGTGAAATTGTCATTATCGGTTTAGAAAGAATAAAATAGTTTTGAATCATATCTCTCTTTCTCTCTAAAGTATTGAGTCGAAGAGAGATATGATTCAATTCTTTCTAACGGATCACAGATGCTAAGATCAAGGAATGCGCAATCTATATCTATATAGCTATTACGCCTATAATTTGCCCATTTCATTCTTTTGTTCTTTTTCGTGTCCAAATAGATATAATAATATACCGTTTCCTAATCGATCTCGTCCGACATTAAGCACTCGATTTGGACGGTGCTCAGCACGATGGATTCCGGAATTTCGAAATCCCCAGCTCCCGAATCTGTTGGGCACAACTTATTTATCCGATCGAGACCTAAGGGCCTCGATCGGATCTAAAAGGCAGCGATCGTTGGCCGAGAAAAGGAAAAAAAGAGAGAGAGAGAGAGAGAGAGGAGAGAGAGAGGAGAGAGAGACGACGATCTTACACGCTGTGGTCCCGTCTCGCGCAAACTTAGGCGTCGCACCGACCATGTAATTTCGATTCGCTGTTCCGCGAAACTCGCCGGTAATTGAGCAAATTGGCAATCCTGCCAATCAATCGTTAAATATCAAGGATAGCGCGATCGTTCTCGCGTGTACCCGCTCGCTTGCTCACACTCGACAACACACTTGCGCGCGCCTTCTATCACTCCTGTCATCCTTTTGCCTAGCAGGCTCTCCTCGACGTATAACATCCAATCGAGAGATTTCCGGGAAATAAAAAGGCGGCGGCGACGATGTCTTACGCAACGCGATTTGTCTCGATACTCGCCTTCGTCGGCCGCTTTTGTTTCATTCGCCACCGCCAATCGGTGGTCTATTTCGTAAAATTGGACACGACGAATGAAAATAGGAAGAAGTAATTCTGTGAGTCACAAATATGTATTTGAAGTGATAGAGACTGAACTGAGATGGATAATTATTATATAGCTTGATAATTATTACACAGTGGTATTTAAAATTGAAGAAATCCTTTTTTGCTTGTTGATTTTTTAATAAGTCAATAAAGTAGTAAAACTAATTTTATAAAAATGATTTTTGCAAAATTATTCCTATGAAATTAGTTTTACTGTAACTTTATTGATTTATGAAAAAATCTACAAGTAAAAAAAAGATATTTTAATAAATGACTTATTCCGCTACATTTTATATTTGTGATTTATGTATTTTATATTTGTATTATATTTTTCTTTATTAAATTAACGCTAGATCTTGTAAACTATTCTGGAGAAATAAGATGCTTCATCATTCCCTCTTAATAAACTTTTGCTTCAATACAATTATATAGAGATAATATCGTGTTTCTTTATTAAAAATATAGAAATATCAATGAAAAGCTGAAAGAATCGATAGAAATTAAAATAAACTGAAAGAAATTAATGTTTTTTTTTTTGATCTATTAAAAATTCAATAATAACGGTTTTGCTAATTTCGCCATTAACATGATTTCATTAATTTTTGATTTATTTCCGTTCACACCCATACGCCCTTCACTTCAACGAGGTTGAAGTTTTAAGAAAGAAACGCGTCTGGGAGTCGCATTACGACATTCGAAGATAGAAATTGAGAGAATGATTAACTTCAGAAACCTCGAAGTCTCTTTCGAAAGAAGAGAATCTTATAGGCCATATCGCTGCTGCGCGAAACCCGTATATTCTATATTCGAGTGGAACGAACAAAAAATTATCACTATATATTCGATGATGTTGTTGCATCGAAAATAACAGGATTAAAATTTCTCGCTTTAGTGAACGCAGCCGATCGCATTAACTTCCTCAATGCCACGTCGTGTTTGCGAATATACGGTCGGTTGATTGTCACATTTCTTTATTTGATGTAACAATGATTTTGAATAAACACATTGGTAGCACAACAAAAAGTAATAGCATATTCCCTTCCTTTTTTGTGCATTAGCCAGTTTTTATCGCTTAATAATTATAGAACTCGCGGCGGCCGTTAAAGTCCGTTTTCGAGAACTACGTTTTTTCATTACGATCAACAGTATCGCTGACAACGCTGACAATGTAGAAATCATCAATAACGTTGAACGGTAGACTTGACGTTTTTCGCACTAACGACATGTAAAAAAAAAACGAAAAGAACCATGAGGGACCGAGCCAATCATGCAGACTATGTTGCGCAGATCGATGACTTGCATGACGCAGATAAAGTCATAATGCAACAGAGCGTTCGGCTATTTCGCTCTTGTTTCCCAAATAGCTGCATCCAACGGCTGTAATAACAGATGACTCGGCGAAAATCTTACATTGAAAAATTATGTTAACATATTAATTGTTGGCTTAATTGTTTGGCTTTCGATAATCTAAATGATGTCTGTAGAATTTTAAATCAGTCTGGGCATTTAGTTAAAATCATATCACGCATGAGCAATTTATAAAAATAAATTAAACTAACATTTATCGCTACATGGTATTGTAATAAAGTATAGTAATTTAATCGTTAGCTTTTATGAAATTAATATAATTAAAATAAAAGTAGTTTTGTGGCTCCAAGAATAAATCAAATATAAATAAATTGAGTATAAGAATCTCCGTGGTTGCATAAATAATATTTATAAGGCGATAAAATATAATTCGCAAACAATTGAAATAGTTTCCGTTTTAACAACCATCGAGATTCTTATTAGACAATTTATTTATGTTAGAAATTAATTTATTTATAAAATATATAAATACATTAATTTATATATAAAAATCTCTACATTCTTTGGAATGAAATCTTCAATCTAAAGAGCGAGAATTGAACCAAGTCTTTTGAAGGAGTGCTCAATTTTCAATTTAAGAGTGAGATTTATTCTTAAACTTTATAGAGTACATATAATATACGCTACAATTAATCTGTAACCATTAACTTGTGCTCTCTCTTTAAAATCAATAACTCAGAATGCATCACCGGATAGCAGTACATACCGACGAGATCCATTTGTCTCTTCGTTCACCAATGGAAAACACTTTTCAATTCAGTCAGGCACGCGCTTTTATTAACTTTTATTGGTTTTTCGTTGTTGACAGGTCAATGTCGACAGTTGATCGACGTATCGGGCAGCTTCAACGAGAACGACATTGGCGCGCGCGATAGGTTTATGCACCTCAACACCGATAAACCGGTCGATATCGGAGACGGAAATCGAATGGAAGATTTTTCGATGCACGGGGTCGGTCAAAAAATGAGGGTTGCTTCGCGAGTCACGTCTGAGCACGGACTGGCGTGCTCAGCCTTCGGCGTGCGGCCACCCTCGCTCGAGCTTGTATTATCGAATGGTCTCTGTGTGCATACCTGCCCGGCATTTCGATATATCTATATATCCGCCTGTACACGGATGCCGTATATACGACCACAACCACGCGCGAACTCGCGAGATTGACAAGGAAACCCTTAGGTTCGCCCATTTATGAAACTCCACGTTCTTCTGAAACTTCCGCGCAATTTAAGAATTTAACGAGATCATACGTACATTTGTTTAGGTATATTTGTTTTAGATTCTTTCCATTTAGTGTCATAAATCGATGTAAGTATCATTCTATTTTTCTTATTTAGAGGCCTATTTTGTAACTCTTAATAATTACAACGATATTGTTGCCACTGCGCAGATTTAACGATGTCGTTAGAATCGTTAAATCTGTTAAGAGTTACAAAATAGGCCCCTTAGTGAGTAACAAAGATAGAACGATTCTTAGCCACGAAACTTGTGTTACGAAATGGAACAAGCAGCCAATCTATTAAGTTACACGCTGAAAAAATGTCTCAGCTACTTTTACTAATAATGAAACGTCTAGTATAAATTTAACTCATTTATTATTAATTATTACACAGTGAATGAAATAGTTTATGTCGTCAAATCATTCCAGATAAGAATTTACTGCTCGCCACCTCGCGATACTTCAATTGAGAGATTGTCACATTGTCTGGAAGTTCTTGGATCATTTGCCAGTGATGCCTTTCGTGTTGGCGACCATAAAACATAGCCACGACATCACGAAACCCGGCTGACTTCTTGGCCTCCCCTCGTCATCCGGCGGCAGGATAATAATTAGCACAATTAGGGGTGGGATGTAGGGTGGGATGCGTGCGCGCGTCCTGCAGCGGACCCTGTAAACTTTCGGCAATAATTTACAGGGCTTTTAGCGACTTGGCAGGAAGCAAGCCGCTGCCTTGAGACTTACGAAGCCAGGCTTTTCCCAAATTGCACGAGTCGTCGCACGATAGCCCTTTAACATCCCAGAATTAGCTTTGCATTATTCATGGCACCGTGATTTTTGCTCGTCAACGATCTCTGACGTCTTGGATATTTATCTGAGTTGTGTTGCAAAGAAACGCAACAAAGAAACTAAAAATAAAATTAATGTAGTATGGACCTAAAAATAGAAAAATTGACATTTTCTTTTAAATAGTTCTCTCTTCTTCTAGCAATAAATTAGAATACGTATTATTTTAAAAATTAATTAAGATATTTTAATTTAAGATCTCATTCGATGACTCTCTCCTTTCTCTCTCTTTCTTTTCTATTTTAATAATTGTTTTGTGCAAATTCATATAAGGCAAATTCATATGTATACATTATACATACGCGTATTAAAGAGCTGACATTTGTCAGTTTTAGTAGAGATTCATAACTGGCGCGCATTGTGCGCGTACGCACGTGAGCAGTCTCGTGTTCGCAAAGCGAAGGTCCCTGTACTGCTGTCTGCCATCGCATTATATATGTACGTATACATGATATTATGATACCCCGGGCCCCCAGTAGACGTTGTTATGCTGAGAGACTGAGAGGGTAAACTACCGTGCTTCATGTTCCGCATTTTTAGAACGCAGGACTCGAATACGCTGAAATACGAGTCGCGTGAGACGCCTTTCCCTCTTTCAATTCGATCGGTTAATTATAATCGCGCGAGTGAGGGTCGGCGATGTTACTGTCGGAATGTCCGAGATGAGTAAGGAGAGAGGAATGATTATGGCACGCGTAATTACGAAACTGAAGGAAATTAACGCCGACATGTGGTGTACGTTCCTCGGCGGAAACGGACTTAATTCGTCTTACTTTGTATGCGTTATTGGCGAATTAAATGAGTATAATGATAGCGTGAGAAAAACTTGGACTTGTAAAATTTCACTTGTATCTTTTTGCAGAAGCTAATTTATTGTAAACATTTAATTTGTTATACGTACATATGTGCTAATTATTTTCTTACTTGTGATTTAAAAGAAAAAGTTACCTATGAGGAAACCATGTTTCCAAGAAAATCTTAACTGTTTAAAAATAGATATTATCTCAGCTATCCTTTATTAAAGTTGTATGGTGAAATATAAGAATGAATATGGAAGCAACGTAGATAGAAGAATGAGATAGAGGTCTTGGTTAACGGCTCTTATCATCGATCGTGCCGCAAAGTTGAACAGCGAAATGAACCAAATGAGATCGATATAGCTAACGCCGAGCAATCTACGTGCTGCCAAGTGGCGCGATTCGCGCGATAATTGCTTGCGAACTGGCGAACCTTACTCCCTTTCACCCATCTCCTTCCCTCGGCCGCCTGGCTCATTCGGAACAGCTTTTCGCTCACCCATCACTCACGCGTTCGTTCGCGACTATGCTCGTTCTACTGACAATCCAAGCCCTCAAGAACCAGAGCCTGGCACGAAGAGCTCCATAACCCAAATCGCTTTCTTCTGAAGCATAGTTTGCTAACACGTCCGCGTGAATCCTTCTTGTCCTGGTACTCAAATAGAAACTTCGCCTCGACAACAATCGATAATACCTAATGAACCGAGGGATTTTATTTAACTTGAAAGGAACAGTGATATTGTTCAGGTTTTAAAAGCTACAGATATTCTATCACAGATTCTTTAAGAGCTTGTAAGAATGTAACTATCAGATGTATTAAGATATATTCCCTTTTTCTTCAACTTTTTATTGGATATAATAATAATATGATTGTAGTGATATAATACTGGGTCATCAAAAGGTTCTGAATTATATTCTTCGATTTTTATATACAAATTTATTCTGACACAACAAGAATTATTTCTCACTCAGAATATAAATACAATCAAATACAAATATCATCATGTTCAACAACCATTTGTCACGAATTTATTAGTTGCTAAATTTCTCGGTATTATTTTGGGTTTCTTAGATGCAAAGAACTCACGATAAATTGCTTCAACTTGCTCATTAGTTTCGTCGTTTTTGCAAAAAATATTTTATTGAACGAGACCGCTCACAGTCAAACGGTATAAAATCAAGATTATATGAATACGATAGAACTTGATGCTATTTAAACAAATGATATCGAGACCAATAGTAGCTAACAGATTGATGGCGAATGGTTGTTGAACATGATGGTCTTAATTTTAAGAAATGATTGTTGTTTCTGAATAAATTTATATATAAAAACTGAATAATAATTCAGAACATCTTCGACAATTTAATAAGAACTTGAATTGTTGATTCTTTAGGAATTTTCCATTTTACAATTTGAAATACCCGACTAAAAATTTATTCAATTTAGCAGGTCCTTCAAGTTGACCTTATTTCGTTATAACATAACGCAGCACAGTAGTCGAATCCTCATCCGGATAGCCTCATCGAGTCCTGATGAGGTCCTTATCAGAACCTAATAAAGTCCTTATCAGATCCTCATCAGAATCTGATAATGAAATAAGATCAACTTAGCTAGGGCCTGCTAAAATCACTGGATAAATTTCTAAGTCGGGAATTGTTCAAATGCTATTATTGTAATTTAGCATCACATTCCAAAAGAAGCAAAAAACATATATTTCAGAGGTCCAGGAGGCATACTCTGAAAGAACTTTATAATCTCTAGGAGATTATTTAAATCGATTTGCATACACCTCTTTATAGTACTTGTGGATGTTTTTTTCTTACGAGCAATCGTTCATCTCATGGCAGCGTACTAGAAACGAGGTCAACCATACTCAAACGAAAACGAAACACTTAACGAAAATCTTCTTAGGTATACCTTATTCAGGATTATTTTAGGTCAATCAAACCAGGTCTTTATAACATACAATCTTACAAAGGTCAACCATACTCAAACCTGGTAAGAATCTTGTTAGATATACCTTATTTAGGATTACCTTACGTCAACCAAATCCAGGTCCTTATAACATATAAGATCCTTATAATACATAAGGTTAACCTGACACAAATTCTAGTCGGGTACTTCCAAAGATTTTTAATCTTTCCAAAGTCTAATAGCGAATCTGATTGGACTTAGTGCGTTGGCATACATTAAAGCCTATGCACAAATTGAAAAAATATTTGTTTAAATAAATATAAAAACTAATAAAATAAAATCTATATTTTATAATTTAAAATATTTGCATTTACTTTTACAAAGATTAAATTAAGTGTACACAACTTTAATTATGCATTAATATGTCCAACCGAATTCGCTACGAGTTCTTCCCGAAAGTGAGCACTTCGGTTACAGGCTATTAAATAGCCGTAATCGATGAAACGCCCTTACTATCTTCTCGTAAATCACGGAAACGACATCGGATAGCCGGCCGGCTGTCATTTCCGACAAGCTCGCGAGTCCGTCGCTCGCGCTTCGTGCGAATCGCGTGCTCGCCGATCGTAACGACGAGCGAAACGTTCAGCCGTGACGCGAAGTTATGGCTCACCGCACGCGACGAGACTTCAGCGTGGCGATTTTCTTTTGTCACTCGTTATTATTGCGTGTCGTGCCATCGTTAAAAATGACGTGGGTGTCGGCCGTTGGATGACTTTCTGCATTAAGTTTAGCTCTTCTTCGTTTCTTCTAACTTTTCAGACAATACAACGAAATCGATAGCGGAACGCAGTGCAACACGGCAACAGTGACAAATAAAGAAGAAAACGAGAAATCTCATTTCCGGAAAGATAACGTGGAAAAATTGGAAGAATGTTCTGTTGGAAAAATTAAAATATTTAATTTTATTATGAATACTTTATATTCAGATTTTCCTAAGATTTTCAAAAAA
>Ga0157363_1005279_pt1 | contig 12022 bp, 4 predicted proteins | sample AttsexASBM1_FD_111477 | JGI IMG/M metagenome (GOLD analysis project Ga0157363, IMG submission 111477) | Fungus gardens microbial communities from leaf cutter ant in Ribeirão Preto, State of São Paulo, Brazil - Atta sexdens ASBM1 | ecosystem: Host-associated > Fungi > Mycelium > Unclassified ...
ATATATATATATATATATATATATATATATATATATATATATATATATATATTGATATATATTTATTTTATTTATGTAAAAATAAAATAAAAATACTTTGAGGTATAAAATACACATTTTTCCTAGAATGCAATAAAATGAGTAGAAGATATGTAGTAGTTTAATCCGTTTCTATATTTATATTAAACACATACTTTTAACCTGTGTACGGCAGCTTTAATGCTGAATTAATGCTCAATGCGCACTGAGTGCATCCAATCGAATTATATTTTTTTTATAGCTGTATACGTACTGCTGTCCGATATATCCAATGACGCTATACACCTAACTCCGTGAATGCATGATTCTAGAACGTGTGCGCCCATAGAACCCAAATTGTTTCCGCTCATGTCAAGCTCTAGGCCAACTGTACTTTCGTTGCACGCCAAACCGAGTAGCAGATGTTTTAATGCCTCCAACGGTAGTTTGCACGAAGATATATTTAAGTACTTCAGCGAAAGGGTCGCCGTAAAAAATTGTTTAAAACTTGGAGGTATTTCTTTGGTCTTCTTGCTTGAAAAGGAATTCCGGGCAACGTTCAGGTGGATTAAATTAGTTGCACAACCCCGTAGTAATGCACCGAACAACTAAATCAAGTCATAAAGAACAATGCAAATTGTATTGCTCTTACAGAAATTTAAACTAATTTAATACTGGAAGGTAATGATTAATTATTTTATTTTAATATTAAAAACATTAACAAAAACATTACCTTCCATTAAATTGATTTAAATTTCTGTAAGGACAGTCGAGTATTGAAGTTATTATTTAAAAGAAAGCTATGCAAAATTAGTTACTTACATATTCTAAAGTAGTATCCGTACCGCTAAGATCTAGGTGTGTCAAACTATTAGGTTGTGCCAAGAAATTGCACAAATTCTGCAATTATTAAATATAAATTATAATTTTAATTATTGCAATTATTACACAAATTAAGATTATTCTGTAATTTATCGTCAAGATCAGCCTTACTCACATTGACATCATCCTTCAAGGTGTTCTCCGAAAGATTCAGATATCGCAAACTAGTTGGCATACTTCTGTTCAAGCTTAATGCGTGAGCTATTTGACTTATACCTTTCCCGGTCAATCCACAGTGGGCCAAATTTAATTCTTGTAAACCTTTAGGCAACTTGCCAATAGGACCGCTCAGATGAGTACCACCTTAAAAATATATTACAAATTTTGTCTGATGTACAAATAATAAAAATTATTGACCTGTGCAAGCAAAAGCTTCTAATAGAAGCTTTTGCTTGTAGAGATCAATAATTTTTTACATATTAACACAATGTTTGTATAGAATAAAATCTGGAATATTATATAATTTGAAATAAAAAAAAAAAATAAATAAATATGAGTCTCTTTATAAGTTTATAAAATAAAGGTGCATGTTTAAAGAAAAAGCATATCATATACTAGTACAGACAAGGGAGCAGTTTAGCTATTTTTTTAAAAATAATGAAAAAATAAGTTTTTTTAGAGAATATATAAAAATTAGTTTACTTATTATATATACTGTTTATATTTATATAACGATATAACATCTATCTTATATCGTATCATAGAGAATCATTTATCTTATATCATAGAGAAATGATTCATAATACATAAAGCAGGCCTGAGAGTGTGGCTTCTACAGTGGACGCTTTCCTCATCAACTCGGTTCGCCGAGTTTAAGGACGATATTAGCTATTGTGATAACATTACCGTTCGTAAAGTCAGGAACACGGAAATACTTAAAAAGTCTTGAAAAAGTATTTTCTTTATTCATATAAATCGAGAATATAATAAACATTTTTTCTGTCTCTTTTTCTATAAATTATTTATTTAATTTCAAAGTTTATAAAAATGAGTTTTTACATAAGAAATTAGAGAGAAATATTGAAAAAAATTGATTTTAAAAAAAGTACAATGATTTTTCACAATATTGAATTTCTTGAGTAAAAGCTCACTTTAACAAAATGTCAACTTCAAAATGAAATACTTTACAGAAACTAAGCAGAAGAAAAATTTGTTTTCAGATTCTATTTTAAAAGTTTTTCATAAATTTTTATTTAATAATGTTTTAGCAGTTATAATAATGGTTTAGCAGTTTACGCTTTAAAATAAAATAAAAAGTATTGAAAAAAATTTTTATTTTATGTTATTTAGGAACGAAATATTGCAAAAACAAAATTAAAAAATAAATTTACAGTTTTATCTTTTCTCTTCAAAATACATCTTTGAAAACTTTTGTATGGTTTTGTTTCACCAAGATACTTAATTTTTCATAAGATGCGAGAAAATCGTTCTCAAATTTACGAATGATAGTGAATGTATGTGAAAATGATTTATTTTTCTTGTATTGATCTATTTTTCATTCATCTATTGATTTCATCTATTGATAAATGTTGAAATTGATAGTAAATAATGAAAATATGAACAGGCAAAAGTTCCCACAGCCCCTATGGAATCTTAGAAAATGTCATCTATTTATTATTCTTCATATTTTCACATGTCTGGTGCTCAAAATAAATAAGAAGGAAATGAGAAAAGTGAGTCTTTTTTAGAAAAATGAGAAAGTGATCTACAAGTGATTTCTAAATAAATAAATGAGAAAAGTGAATTGCTCCTATGCCTGTAGTATAATTATTAGGAATAATTAAAATACATGGTTATTGGCACACCTTGCATTAACTTGGCTATTATCCCACACAAGCTAGAGGCTCCTACAAAAAATATAATAAAAATCTATTCAGGACACTTTTGATTACGGTTAACAATCGGAAAATAGAGCTCAATAGGCTGTAGTGCAGATAAAGATTTCAAATACAAAAAGAATACTGAATAAATAATTGAAATTAATTAATATATACCTTTATCCTCGATCATGTTGTGTGACAAATCTATTGTTTGCAACATCGTGTTAGCATTAGAGATCAAGGCTAACGATAGCTTGTGAGCGAAATCCCTTTCAAAAACAAATATTTACATTATCCATTAAATACATTCTCTCTGTAAAAACTAATTGCTTAAACCATTACCACTTAATCCCAAGATTATCTAAATAAAGCTCTTGAATGGACAAAGATCTTCGCATAACATGTAACAATCTTTCTAAAGGCTCGTGATTTAATTTGAGGTGAGATGCCCTTAATTTAGTGAACCAAGTGTTATACTCCAAGGCCGAGATAATTGGCACCAAGTCCTTCTGATCTAAATGATCAAAGTCTGTCAAATTCAGCTCTCTGGTGTCATGTGAAAGGTATATTGTGTCGACATCCTGAAATTCGTATCTGTCTAAATAAGATTTTTGTAGCAGATAATTCAACATTGTTAAAGCAAATTCTAATGACGCCGTCAATCTCACCCAGGCCACTTCCTCCCTGTACGGTACACTATGCAAGTCACACATGCACGCATATTGAGTAGAGAAACCACCACAGGGCCCTGTGTGTCTCGTGGCTTCTGTGCTTCTAGCTAACTCGCTTCCTCGTATACTCTGCAGTCTGCTAGCTGGTATTACCTCTATTTTTCGTATAATATAACTAAAAATATTTAAAATACGTAATCAGCAGAGTCTTACAAATGTTTCTTTGCTACAAAATGAAGCAAAACATACTTTAATGGTACTGTAGGAAAGATATTTCGAATTGCCGTGTGTAAGGCCTCTATCATAGCGTCTACCTCTGTGGTATCTCCGCCGACGCTGTTTGTAGTAAAATTGTAATACCGTTCTCCGACGGTCAAACATAGCTGATTCGCTCTTCTCGATTCTATAGCCGTTACTTCTAGATAATGAAAATGGCAGTCGATCTAAAAAAAGAATAAAATGTAAATGTAGCATGCAATAAAAGAGTAACATACACTTATGATCTGGTTCCATCTCAGAATACTTTTTAATCTCAGTTTAAAAGTTTATCTTTTTTTATTTCTCAAAATTAGAAAAAGATAAAGAGCAAATGAACCAACTTAAATTAATCTTATATTGGTAAAACTTGTAGATTTCTGATCTTATTTTAGCCAATCATGATGCAGAGAATATAGTCAGCTGCAAAGTGATAGACTAACATTTTCTATAGCAGATCTGCATCAACTTGGGTTAGATTAATGATGTTTATGGTTTATTGGTAGAACGTCAACCAATACAGCATTAATTGAATCCAGATGCAAATTTGTTATAGTCAAAAACACTATAAAGTATAACTTAACCAGAAACCGTAATTGGCAATATATAGTGTGATTAAACGGTTTAAAAGAGAATAAAAGAGATATAATAAAAGAGAATATAAACTAAACTACTTACTCTTGTGGGTACTTTGGCCGATAAGAGAAAGAGGCGACATGGCGAGAACACCTTAATGATAAGACAAAATCAATATTTATTAATGTAAAAAATAAGAAAGTATTACAAAAAGAAAGAGAGATAAAAAAAAAGACGGAAAAAACAATCACTCACGAGAACACGATTTTCCTGTTTGTCCTGTTTTGTTTCCAATTTCACCACATTCTTTAATAGTATTTTTACATGCTTGCCAAGTAGCGCTTTCACCGATTCTGCAAGAAATGAATAAAATTTACACACAGTTATACTTTTACTACAAAGAAAGTACATCAAAGATAATACGAAGATTTTACAGGCCAGTCGCTCCTTTTTACTCCAAAAGGATACAACGACAGGCTAATTAATCCTGAAACTCGCGCGAGATGTAGAATGTTGGGCAACAATATTGACGTTCGCCAACGGGAGAGACGAACATTCGTGTGGAAAACAGTTTGATTCTAGTGTTATGACAAGCAATGTAAACACGCGATAAAGCACAGACGAACCATTTAAATCCTTTGTAAGCTGCGATCGGGTTGACATTTTGCTAGCTGAAGTCTTCCATTGAAGTTCGCTGTTCCATCTAATGTGTCGTCGTCGTCATCATCGTCTCTCTCTCTCTCTCTCTCTCTCTCTCCCTCTCTCTCTCCCTCTCCCTCTCTCTTCCTCTTTCTCTCTTTCTCTGTCCCTTTCGGTACTCCTTATTCTTCGCTGATTAGAAAAGTATTGTCGAGACAAAGGGCGATGTCACGAGAAGACGAATAGGCAGCACAGTAGCAACCATGTTAGTCTTAGCACCTGTCTATGGAAACTAGGGATGCTTTTCATTTAACACAAGTCGACATAACAAATGGACGTCCTATCTTTAGAGATGTTCGCATCGAATGCTCCAACATGCCCTTCCATAGTTCCTATTCACTCCAACGAGTTAATTGGAGTGAGTAAGGCCTATGGTAGGAGCACGTCTTAGTAGGAACAAATCTTTTATTACTCATAGAATATAAAAAAAAAATAGGGGAAGCATATAATTAAAATTTAGAAAAAAGATTCTCATGTCCTCTCTCAGGTTTCTATTTGTAGATTTTGGATTTTATGCTTGGGTCTTAAAACCTAAAATCCTAAAATACAACCAATAGGGTTGTCAGTCTTAATAAGTAATTACTAAAATCTATATTTCATTGGCCGAATTTTAGGACTTTAGAAATAAAGGTTGCAGCACTTTTGCAAAACGCACAATGCATGAGCGAATCAATTAATCAGAATTTTTTTCTTTACTCCCATTTCGTAGAAAAAAACAATTTCGATTGGTTGATTCCCTTATGTACCATGCATTATGCGTTATGCAAGAACTGTGTTACGGTTATAAGGGTTAAAGGTCATTCCACACATAGTCACATAACCATATCCATAAAAAAAATTATGTCCAAAATATGTCCAATTATGCCCTAAATCAGGCATTATACAGATATGCTCGTGTAGGAAAATCTCTCAAAAAGAGCCACCCTGCTCGCAAAAGAACTAGTAGAATTCAGAAATCTTCGAAAAAGAACAGACCTATTGTCTACTTGCATTACGAGTGATCATGAGACACGAGAGAGCGGGGAAGACCAGTGGACGGAACAGCGAAGTGTGAAGAGTGTTAGAGAAAAGAAATCTCGAAAGCAATCTCGAAAATAAAAGGGAAGAATTTCACGCGTTCATCGTTCATTTTAAATTAACAGATTCGGTGGCATAATATCAGAGTCATCGATCAGATAATCGAGTCAGGCAAAAAGTGGCTAAAGGTGAATGCTGTCATGAGAGGCCGATGATGTCCACAATGGGTAAAGTGAGTATTTACGCGCGAATTAACCTTTATGTAAACAGGCAAAATACAAATAGATAAATGTCGAGAGAGGAAAATAAGATAGAATCAGAATCGGCCGTTTTGCGAATACTGTACTGGTGATCACGCATTATTTTACTGCAATATCTTCAAATGACACACCGGTATATCTCGTTGGACAATTGCTCTTGAAATCCTGAAATCCGCGATTGCGCGAAAATAAATTCCATTACATTTACTCGCCACGATTATCAATTGAACGCGCATCTTACGGGCGATTTCTATTTCTGCTCAAAAAGAAAAAATAACACAATGAAAAAATTCTTTTCTTGACTAGCGAATATATTTGATAATGGAGTAAAAAAGTTCGCATATTTTCTTAAAATATATTTTCTAAAAATTAATACAATGTCATGGCTTATTTCAAGCTATAATTAAATTAACTTTAGATTAATAAATAAATAATTAACAAATAATTTGATGCTTATTATATTAAACTTCCTTCTAAACTTCCTTTTCGAAATTTTCGTTATTTATAAAAATTGCATGAATAAATTTATAAGAGAAAATTATTTGATATTAATTGAAAAGCGTTTCTCAAAAGTATCCTTTTTCAAATATTCTTGGACATTAGACTGAAAATTTTTTACATATTTTACATATTTTACATATATTTTGTGGTTAAAATTTACCCATTTAAAAAATACCCATTTAAAAAAATTTTTTTATGTGATAAGTTTCACAAATCACCTAATGATTTATCCCTTGCTTATCCAAAGTAGTAGAATATCTGCTAAATGGACCATCATTAACATCACATAATATCAACAGATGTGATATAAACATGTTTTAATGTGTATTTCAACACTCACAATTTATTTTTGTTCATATTTATCAATGATTATACTTTTTTTTTACATTTTTTCTAGTGTGTGAATGTAGTACACAACTTAGATTATTAAATTGAATATGAATGACAACTTTGATTATGTTAAATTTTCAAGATTGACTTGCGTAATTCAGCTTTGCTGAGTATTCATAGCTCTCTTATTTCGTTTTACAGCCGGTGCTTTATTCCTATTGGCGAAGTTCCTGCTCTTGGAGGATAAGAATTGGTAAGTGAAAAATTATTTTATACATTACACACACATAAAAACTTGTTCCAAAACTTGTCAATTGTATCAACTTCTGTCACTTTGAGTATCTTTTATCCTTGTTCAGTAAACAACAAAGATAAAATGATATTCTGGTTGATAGAGTTGAGTTTTGGAATCCAGGGAAACTATATAAAAACCAGAAAAAGATAAGGAATTAAAAACAATCAGGAAAAGTTGTGAAAACTGAGAATAGTCAGGTTTAATAATTATATAATAGTTATATAATTTATTATTGAAGATGCAAGTGTATCATCGACATTGAACTTTTTAGATAAGCTACTTAAATTTTGATGACCTTCATCCGAGTACATCAATAGAAATAGACATGCAACGATTTCAATATATTATCTACTATCTGGCTGATTCAGATTCAAGATGTAACATATACAATATTATAGTAAGATTCCAACTAACACAGCAACGCCTGCAAAGCTTTAAAAAGATGTATATTTTTATTATGTATACTTTTTTAGCGCTTTTTTTAACACTTTTTAAGGCACTATGTGTTGCTTAGGGTTTTAAGAATATTTCTACATGAACTAATCAGAGAGCCGAATTAACATCTTAAAACTGTCTTAAAACTGTAAAACTTAAAATAGTAACTGACAATGAATACTGTCCACAGAGTTGTATTAGAATATTAAGATATTACTTAAGACTTGAATAATAAGTCTTGAAATAAGAACCGGCTATAATGTCCTTTCATAGATAGAATTAGTTTTATTATTACTGAGAGTTTATTTTTTAAATGCATTTCTAATGTTTATAGATTTAAATGTTTCTGATATTTATTAATAGCATTGAACCTAAAGGAGATACCATATGATATAAAGCCTGTTAATTTGGTGAAGAGTGGTGGAGAACAACATTCCAATGAATTCCGCGAGATTAATCCAATGGAGAAAGTCCCTGCGCTACATATTGACAATCATACTTTGATAGAGTCTGTGAGTAAATTCATGAATATTCTTGTAGTTGTTTTAATCTTTTTTTTAGAATAATATCAATCTTTATAATATAGTTGAATATCCTACAATATTTGGAAGAAACTAGACCAAATCGTCCATTGATGCCAGTAGATCCTGTCAAAAGAGCTAGAGTGAGAGAGATTTGCGAAATAATTGCCAGTGGTATACAACCATTGCAAAATATTGGTCTTCTGACCCATGTTGGAGAAGAACGTAAAACGGAATGGGCGCAGAATTGGATTACTAGAGGATTTACAGGTATTACAATGATAATAAAAAATTAGAATAATTGTAATAATTGTAATATTGTGTAGGATTGCATTTATGTGATAAAAGGCAAATATGAAGTTTTCTCACGAAAACTTTCAAATTTAAATAAATAAATTTTTAAACATTTACAAATGAAAAAAATAAATAGTTACTTTATTTAATGTACTGCCTTTAAATGCTAGTAATATGAAGGTCACAAATATTGGCAATTAAAATTATTTTTGACTGAATATCAAGTTTATCCAGCAAAATATCACATAAGTTTACAATCTCTGCATATATTAAAAACTACATACCTTGTTAATATATGAATATATGCATAATTAAGTACTAATAATAATTTTAGCTGTGGAGAAGTTGTTATTGTCGAGCGCAGGCAAATATTGTGTCGGCGATGAAATTACATTAGCGGATTGTTGCTTAGTACCACAGGTATACAATGCACGAAAATTTCATGTTGATCTGAAACCCTTTTCTACAATTCTGAGAGTAGACCGTCATTTGGAACACCATCCGGCCTTCACTACGACTCACCCCAACAATCAGCCCGATTGTCCGCCCGAAGCGACTAAGTAGCAAGCGAGGCAGACCACCCTTTTCCTCTTCTAATTTTTTAGAAGGATGAAAAGAGGTGGTCCATCGTGTGATATCATAGTGATAAAAGATGAACATGAGTTTAATTGCATTTGTTCGCATTTCCAATGTGTTTGAATTAGAACAAAAAGTTTTGTTTCTATAACGTAACTAAAAATGTAATCTAGAAAAAAATTGATATTTATTAATTAAATAATGTAGTCCAACCTTTTTCCATTATTATGAAAAACGACTGAATTGTTAATTACACGAATGGGTCCAATCATTGGAATAATGAATATACAAGAAGTTAATTTTTACTTATGTACTTATGTACTTTTAGCCGAGAAATTGCATTATTTTGATAAGAGTATTTTTATACAGATTGGTACAGATTCCTTTTATCATTTATGAACTGCATATTAGCATTGAAATGGTTAGCGGCGTCACGAAAGTGAATATATCGGGCAAATATATTGATCTTGATTTGAATATCCTTTTATAATACACAATGCCACTTATTTTAGAACAATGATCCTTAAGTCATTTCTGTAGTCGTGCAAGAGCAAAAAAAAATATGTATGGGCCTATTTTTTATTTTGTTACATTTTCTACGATTTTACATAATCAATCAAAATTTACCTTGACGCGATATTTTTACGGTATATTTTATAAAGATATATTGATCTATACTAAATATGTTATGTTAAAAATCAAAAGTTTAATTTATATATATATAATAATTTTTTGTATTTTATACTTGCTTATAATATGTAAAGAAAAAAGAAAAGATGTCGCTATTAAATTTTAGTGAATATCCCGAAATCTTCGCTGGTATGTAGGATAGTGACTCGTGTTAACGAAATAATGCAGGCAAATTCAAAACTTGAAGCAATCGAATTCAGAAGGGAATATGTAATAAAGGAATGTGCTTTGCTCAATATCTCCTAAAATACCAACAAAAAGTACAAATCATGTATATTTTTTTGATATTCCAATTTTAGAGTATGTTGGATTTCTTTGTTTTGTTTACACTTATATTTTGTTATTGTTTATAATTATATCTTTATATTGAAGTATTTAATAACTCCAAAATTTGATCAACATTTTTTCATACTTTGAGTTAATTTATATATATAATGAAATATGTGTTAACTTTGTACTGTTCAAATTATTTTTTACAAATGAACGAGGATCAAATACATGTAGGCATTTCATTCTTAATCGCAGGTTAGACGATTAGATAAGAGTAAGAAAATTTTGTTACATTATATATGTTTAATTAATATTTATATGTTACATTGAATATGTTTAATTAATATTTAAGCATTAATAAAAGAGTATGTAATTTTTTTATAGATTGGTCAAATATATATATAATAAAATATTTTGAAATTAAAATTTATATATGATTTATTTAAATAATTTTTATATTCAAATTGTGGAAAATAATTTTTGCACCGGCCGGATTATCCGGCCAAACGGTCGAATTATAAAAAACCAGTTGGGTAAGCCAGCTATCGAATAGTTACCAGATATTTGTTGCATCTCTATTATTGATCGTGTTTAATATTGATGGATAAAATACTGACGGTGATTTGGATTTTGATTCTCGAGTATCGCTTTATTAAGATCTGTGTCGCAATATATCACAGTGTAATAGATATTGTACGTAAAACTAATGTGAAATATATTGCTAATAATACTGATCATGTAAGGTTGTAAAAATACTAAAAATATTGATGCATACTGTCAGTATTACTGATTCAATATTACTGTCAGTATCATTAATCGTGTAATGTCACTTTAAAGTAGAGTCTTTATTTGTATACTTTTCTTTCGCGGCGAGATTTTTGGAGTTCGATGATTATTCAATTTTTGTTTTTCCCTAATTATAAATAAGATCGCTTCCGTTGATTCTCCGTAATTCCGTAGAGACTCTTTACTATGTATAGATTTTCTTACTGTCTCATTTCAAATCAACTGATGTCATCAACGCGCGTGATAACACACGATATAAAAATTACACTTTAAGTAGAGAGTAGAGATGTGCGAATCAAAATTTTTTTTATATCGAATTGAATCAAATCGAATTAGAACATCAAATCTTCTAATCTTCTATCTGCAATCAGGATTTTTTGATAAACAAAATTTCGGTCTCAAATCATAAATATTTAAATCTGAATCGAATCTTATCTGATTTGATTCGCATTTGAATTGTTCGCATAGTAGGAAGTAAAATAATTCTCTAGTAGGAAATAAAAAATATAAGAGTAATGAGTAAAAGTTGGATGAAACCGATATGCGCGTATGCTAATACCAAGTCTGACGAGATAATATTACGTAGAAAGAGATAATATTATGTAAAATTGAAATTTCCGTTATGATTGTATTAAATAAAATAAATGGCGCGTGACGTTTTCATGAGAGGATGTGCATAAAATCGTAATGGCGATGAACAGGAGAGTTCTATTGGGTATGGGAAAAAGTTGGTGGCGATTTTTTAGTAAAATTAAAGTGTTTTCTTTCTTAAAGTATTGAAATCAATTTATTTAAACCAAATATCCTCCATTATTTTCTATAATATTTTGCCATTTTTGGGGGAGAGCCATAATTCCATCGCGATAGAACTTCTGTGGTTTCTGATCGAAAAACTGCTCCAAGTGATTTTCACAGGCCTCTTTTGAAGTTAGCTTTACACCATTAAGAGAGTTCTGCAGAGACCTAAACAAATGATAGTCTGAGGGTGCTATGTCAGGACTACACGGTGGATGCATTAAAACTTCCCAGCCAAGCTCTCGCAATTTTTGCCGAGTCATCAAAGATGTGTGTGGTCGAGCGTTGTCGTGATGGAAGACGACATCTCTCCTATTGATTAATTCTGGCC
>Ga0157363_1005280_pt1 | contig 12021 bp, 7 predicted proteins | sample AttsexASBM1_FD_111477 | JGI IMG/M metagenome (GOLD analysis project Ga0157363, IMG submission 111477) | Fungus gardens microbial communities from leaf cutter ant in Ribeirão Preto, State of São Paulo, Brazil - Atta sexdens ASBM1 | ecosystem: Host-associated > Fungi > Mycelium > Unclassified ...
AGATCTAAATAACGCTTATGAGAAAATTGGGTTAATGCAATAGTTCTATCAAGAAGTGACTTTCAGCCTTCTACAACAACTATCCAAATAGGTTAGAATATGCTTAACGTTATAACATCGCAACGAACAAGTTTAGTGCAAGTTACTTATTTAAATGATGAAACTTTGAAATTTTTCTTTTTTGCTTTCTTTTTTGGTTTAATCTATGTTAGTCAATCTCTACGCTATCAATTTTTGCTGCAATGCTTGTTGATAATTATTATTCAATAACGAGTACAATATTATTCAGTTTAAACTTGTCGATGCATAGGCAAATGTATGCGTGGTTAATGAATTTTAATTCACATGCAAAACAGTAAAAAAAATAAAGGTGTTGTTGTAATATTTGCATGCAATTGTAATGCATCGATATAAAGTACAAACATAAATAGCGATATTAAAATTGATTTGATGCTAATATTATTATTAATGTACTAATTAATTTTATATATATTTGTTATAATTAAATAAATATAAGAATAAAGTTGATATTATACTTATAAATATTAAAAAGATGTAACAGCAAATTTTAATAACACATATATTAACTTTTATTTTATCCCTAATTTTTTATTTATATATCTTTATTATCATTTTCACTATAAACTTTATATTTATTCTTTTTATTTATATAACATGTACAAAATAATTATGATATTAATTTGAATGAGAAATTATGTAAATGTTATTTATATAATGTTTGTTTATATAACCACATTAATAATAATTTTAACTTTCGAAAACTGAACACAATAATTTTAAACCATAAAAGATATAACTGTGATCTATGAGTGTGTAATTTCACAAAATATACAATGTCAAGTTTAGGTTTAATTAACACAGTGTAAACAATTAATAATCGGCATTTCCGATACTAATTTCATTAATTATCTGAAGCATGAGCGGATCTATCCAAAAGTGGCGGCGTCGCATAATTAACGCTCAAACAATAATTAATAATAATCGTGGGCTCGAGCGATTTACGTGCAGAAGTGTTTATTAGCAACGTCATCAACATTAGCAGCGTCCGTATCGATTACCAAGGTGCAGAGAAAGTCTAAAACTCGATACACTTGCAATATTCCAACATTCAATCTGTTGTTTAAATATTCAATACAATGCTCATAAATGCAACGTTGTGAAAACACGTATGGCGCGTTACGATAACATGCGATGTTCTTCAAATGTTGCAAATGAAAACGTGATATCACTTTTAATTTGTGTAAATCCAATGATATTGATACGCTTGTTCGGAAGTAATTTGACATATATAGTGACAGTTTAATATTATATCTCTTATTTTAAAATTATTTTTGTACGCTACAAAAAATATTTTATATTATCCATTATCTATATAATCGATTTTATAATAATACAAAATATAATAATTATTGATTTTGTAAAATTAATTAATATAATTTGTAAATAACAAATAGTTTGTTATATATATTTATGATTTATTATACATATTAATATATAATTAAAAAAAATAGTGTATTCCAATGTGATAATATAAATGTTAATAAAATAGTATAAGTAAGTCTGTAAATAAACTTAATACAGAACTAACAATAATGACAGAAGCGCAAGATTCATGAGGGATACATTTTGCACGACTAATGCCAAAAAAATATTACGTACATCCATGGATTAATAACTTCGTAACATTTATTACGCGTTGTGGAGGAAAGAAATGGTCTCTCAATGTTGAGAGAAGATTCCGTCCACTGTTACGGTAGCGGATGTACTCATGGGCCGGTGTGTGTTACATGGGCAACGATCGCATAATAAGTATGGAAATTAATATCAAATCGCCATGGATATATATACACAGCACACCGAAAACACGGCCGCCGCTGCACGGTGATTCATAACACGGCCGTCGCATAAATTGTGGGTGATATGTTGGCGCGCAATTAGGGTTTGCTAAATCGGCATTACTAATTAGATTCGGCGTACCGCTCGTACGGTCGACCGGCCGCCGTCGCCGCCTCTGCTACCGTATAGGTAGGTATAATTGATTCGAGTTTGAAATTAATCTATATCCACCGCCTGCCGATGATGATCGATAATCGACCGTGAACACTGTGAGAGAATGCGCCGCGCAAAGTTAAGCGACAGCCGAACAAATACGAATGTCGCGCAAAACTTCGTGACACTTATGTAGGCTATCGTCGGCAGCATATGAAACGTGTCAGCGCTAATTAGGGGTCATGATGGAAAGCTATTTATCTTGCACAAGAGTTAATTATGTTTATGTTAGAGAGAAGTTCAAACTCCGATTTTTGTTTAAAATAATCTTGATTGAAAATCATAATTCCAATAGAAATAGATAGGCTTAGTGAGATTTTTACTTTAATAGTAATTTATTTTAGACACTTTTTGTAAAAGAAAAATTATGATATTATGTAAAACTATAATTATAAACGCATGTATTTTATAATAATTTATTAATATGTTATCTTAAATTAATCTTAATTTAATCTTGTTAATCTTAAATTAACTTAGATTTTATTATTCACTCATAGATATGTGTATTTGTACTCTTTCAATAGTTATATATGTATATAAACAAATTTTACAAAATTACATATAATTGATTAAATTTTGCTTTACAATAATTTTACAATAATTTAACATAAATCAATTGTTATCCATTTTATTATCGGGGAATAATGCGGAGAAAATTATTTGTATTTCTTCGTCGCGATTATCTACATTAAATCTTACTGAAAATAAATAAAACGTTGTGATTTATCATATTTAAACTTAACTGATTTTATGCATAGTGTTCTCTATATTGCAACCCTAATTATATAATTACATGATACAATATGTTTGTTATATATATTTGGTAAAGAAAATTATTATGTTAAACATAATTTTATATCGCTTTTGCATGTCACTTATTAACAAAAAGAAAAAATAAAAAACGCTTTTGAGTTTACGTCGCCTGTAACCGTAAAGTTACCAGTAACCGCGCGACATAACGGGTTTGGTCAACTTTGCAATTTTGCTGGTGCGACACGGCGAGTAAAAATCGATATTAATAACAGGTCGTTTTATAGTAGATTTTTTTGTGCTACCATAAATCTGCATTCTCGTTAATGCTCCGTCGTTACACGATAACGTGGCACAACGGGATCAAAGTCTCTCTCCGAGACGACGTAATTGGCACGAGGAAGCGGCTGCTTGTCGCGTTTTGCGGCGATAAAACCGCCGCGCCGCGCCGCGCACGCCGAATATCTACGCGTGAAGAAGCAAGAAGCTGATGGGCTGTTTACGATCGTTCGCAGTGATAAATCCGTTCGTGCTGGGTGACGTAAACAACGCGCGCTCCGTCTACCGGTATAATGAATCGCAGACTACTACAATTCTTGTCTCCCCTCACCCTTTCGCTAGAGATTTCGGAGATCGTGATCCTCTAATCGGCTGAACGCGATTGTCACGTACTTTTTATCACCGAAAAAGGTATCCGGTTTTTTCGCTCGACGGTTTTACAAGAATTTTTAGGTAGATCTGTTTTGAAATAGGAAGTGACGATTTTTTATTGATTATTACTTTTGTGCGCATATCAATTTTCGCAGCATTAAATATTCATATAATATGTTTTTTTATATAATATTAAATTAAAAAAAAATTTTTTTACAACTATATAAAAAACTGTTGAAGATATAAATTAAAACATATAGCTATAACAATAAAATTTTATTAAAACTTTTATTGTTATAGCTTTTTATGGCTTTTTTCATTTATTAATTCACTTGGATATCACGGATGGTGTTGAATGGCCGATAGTGAAGAGATACACGATATCCTCGATTAAAAATAAATAAACAAACTGTATTTTATATATTTATTTTTCTAATTCTTTAAAAGCATAATTTTACGAAGTGACTTAAATTATAAATGTAATTTAATAGCATGTAATAAAAAAAAATATACTTTTTATTTGGACATCTCTTCTTATCCGACCTTGTTCCAGGATAATAAATTATCTATCTCTTGCTCTCAAAGCACAGAAAGCACGAACAACAGCGGAAGATAAAAAATTATTCAAAGACATTTTAAAAATGCCCGTCGTTACTGGCACTCAGTCGCGTGCTGTAAATAGATTATACGTTCAAAACTGTTGATAATTTATATATCTGGAGTCCGATAGAACTATTTGCGTCTGTGCAGATAATGCGATAAAAATTATTTTCTCGAATAACTAGTTTCCCAGAACCCTGTATAATTGTGAATAATTTAAAAAAAATAGAGAATTATTAATATCAAATATTAAAATTGATACTTTCAGATAGAGAGTAATTATTTCCTTAAAACATATCTATATAAGAATACAGAATAATCATCAGGCAGACTGAGATAATAATGAAATTGAATATCAATATCAAATTTAAGGAATTATGACAAATCGTGAACTTATAAGTCAAAAACTTTCTTCAACATTTGGCTTTGCATATTTCGATGAGTTTGTTATTAAAGTTGGATTAAAATTAAAATCCGGGATATCTTATGAATAATTCGGAATAATTGTGCGTTTACAATTGGATCTTTATTATGATATGAAATTGAATCTGGAGACACGGCACGTCTCGGCGCTAAGACAGTATTTACATGCACATTGATTAGAATACTGATATTATACATTACTACTGGTGTACTGGGTGTTGCATCGACATATTGATCGATTGATTACCGCTTGCTAAAGAAGACTACCCGACATATTGATCAATATGTTGATGCAACATCCTGTACATTGTCAAACTTGACGTCTTTTCCCGTCATATTTGAAATCTTTGTCTGTCTCGGTCATATTTTCTCATCGAGATTCGTCTCTTGCTGACATTTGCACTGTGTCCGTCGGTCATAAAGCGTTGCATATGCATTTTTAGATGAATGCAGGAGCGCATAAAAACGTCGCCGAAGTGAAGTGAGAATGAGAGAGAAAATAAAGAAAGAGAAAAAAAGAGAGAGAGAAAAAGAAAAAAAGACAACTCACTCGTGGAGTCATATGCGCTCTAATGCTAAAAGCTCTCTACAAACGCGATCTTTTCGTCCACCCATAAATTCGGTTATTATTGAAAATCCCTTCCGCTCGATCCAGTAGTACATACCGAATAGATCGAAAAGCGCGTTCGATATGCACATTTTAGAATAAATGAATAAGTAAAAGTAAAAGTAAAATGCAAGGTGTTACTTATATATTATCCTTTTATATAGATTTTTAAAGGCGAAACTAAGAAAGAAAATTTATTTATTATAATTTTTAAGAATTCATATATACATACATATTTTATTCCTGTCTTTTTAAAATATATATAACTATAGGAAGATATAAAATATCTTGTAAATTAATCTTTTAATGTACTAGATAAAACTAATGTGATATTAAATTAATTAACGAATAAAATTGAATGTTCTTATACGCGATTCTGTGCAGGAATTTGTTTTATTCGATTTTATCAGTTTTGTCCTTTTTTATAGCCACTTAGGTTTTGAGTATATCGAACTTTCCGCTTGAAATTGGGTCAAGATTGATCAGAGAGGTTTCTAGTGCAAGCAGATTTTTAACCACGCTATAAGAAAAACGATAAACGAGAAAGATTGATGTAGTTAGTTAGCATATACTTGTAGGATAAAAGAAATTTGATATTGTTCTATATACGAATCTTTTTTATTTAACGATAACAAAATTATATTCTGAACATTCAATATTTAAAAAAATGAGATACTTTAAAGAAACAATAATATCTTTATAATTAATATCTTTACACATTTCAATACTCAACCAAAAAATTTTAATTTAATTTAAAAAAAATGATTTGTAAATAAAATCATTTTAGTTGATATGTAATTAATCATAATTTTATTCAAAAGTAATAATAAAAATTATAAAAAAAGATGAAAGCATTTTATGAAAGATGTAAAATATTTTATACATTTATATAAAAATTTCAATTGGACACAATAATAATTAAATATTTTATTAAAAAAATTTTAGGAAAAAGAGATGCAATTTTTAAAATATAAAAAAAAAGATGTAAATTGTTACAAAAATTATCTTATATAAGAAAAGATAATTTTAATTGTAAGAAAAGTCTTGTAAGAAAAGATAATTTTAATAAAATTTTTTAGTAAAAATGAATTGTAGTAATAAATAAAAATGCTCAACGAAAACTTTCTAAGAATAAGTAGTACAAGCGCGTTTTGGGTCGATTAGATTGATATTACTCGAATAATTTCGCAATGCGGCAAGATAGTTTCGCATAGCGTTCGGAATTCAACGGCTTGATCAATAGGATTAAACGGATTTAACGAACGTCAATTTAAGAGTCATACATGAGAAGGAAATTCCAAAAATGGCGCAGGCTCTCGATATCAAGGGATGTGAAAATCGTTTCGATAAAGGGCGTTATTCGTAAGTTATCTCGAAAATTCAAGTTCCTCAGAATAGCCCAATGGATTTGCTACAGAAGTGAAGGAGTTTCCTAGAGGTATTTTAGATAGGATCAAGAACACTTGATCGAACGTGCTCGCAATTACGACGATGGTGTTTGAACGAATGACGAGCACTCGACGTCTTTGGATCAATAAAAACCGAGAACCGCATAGCTACAATGATTCACGATGACCTAATGCGTCAATTAGATGCTTATAAAATAAACATAAAAATCAATGATTCTATTTTTAATTTAAAATCTAATTCATTTTCTGATTTCTACTATTCATTTCATATTTGCATTGTTATTATTATCAATTAATTATGAATTGTCTCAGCTTTAAATAATTTACCAAGCGATGCACCTTAAGTATCTATGTTTAAGTGGAAAAAGAAATCTATTTGGATTATTCTAAATGCAACTCCATTGTTGTATCGCTCGTAACTGGTGAATATATCGCACCCTATCACTCACCATCCTTCCTGCTCGTGACAAATGCGACAAGACGGCAAAAGGAAGTGGTAAATCTCCAAGGGCTCTTTGCCTCGCACAGAGAGCTCGCTGAGCAAAAGGAAAAAAAAACTTCTCGTGAGATGGTCCGTTTGCAATCATGGATGTGTCCGGAAGAAATGACGGACAGAATGACATGTGGGAGTATCAATAAAAACGTGAGTGCGATGATCTCAGAAGACCGTGTTCTCTCGATCTTTGAAAGAGGGTCAGTAAGAGTTGTACTGTCGATGTGGAATAGAATTATATCTAGAAAATCGAGGAATTCAACATTGCAGGCCAAAATTGATTTGCAATACGGTTAAGGGAAAATTTTGACATTTATTTTGACATTTAGTAATTTCACTCCATTTTCGCCTGCAGTTCAATTTCATTTTCTTTTTATTAAAATTTTTATTTCGTTTGAAATTGAAGAAGCAACAGCTTATTGAAACATACTCCACTTTTCTATGTCAAAATTTAATTTTGAAAATTTTAAAAATTGCTGAAGTTTGTACATAATATAAAAATTTTATAACTTTAATAAAAGTCCAAATAAAATATTAAATTTGAAAATTGTTTGTCGATATATACATACTTTCGACAGGGAAATAGTTAAATAATTACAATGAGTTTAATTTTGATGTTACACGCAAATCTGATTGCTCTAATATAGCCATTTTTTTAATATAGATATTGACTCGTCAAGATTTGTCGCAAAGAGAATAGCGTGAGACACATTCGTCACAACTGACGTAAAATTTGTAAAATACGCACACGCGAGATTGAAATAGGTTCACGGATGAATAAACTTCGGCCGACACAAGCTTAAGATGTTTCTTCTTTTTTATTGGTGAAATTCACGCGACATTAGTCACGATAGACATAAAATTTCCTTACTACCACTTTCCTTACTATCACCTTCTATCGATTCCTATAATATGGCCAATTCATCTCATGGCGCGCGCCGTTTCGAATTTTCTTCTGATAAATATATAAGAACTTCTATGGGAATCGATAAATATTTAATGCATCATCGCTGAAACAGTCGCGATCCAAAAATATCGCCCTAGATTACGAGAGCTTCTCAGAGAAGAAGAAATTTATTCTATCTTTAAGCAGTGTGTGTGTAATCTATTTATAAAATACGTATAGTACTATTTTATATATACTATCTACATACATATATAAATGATTATTAATTGATGCATCAATTAATTAGATAAAAAATATTATCATACAAATATTATAAGCTTTTTTTATTAACTAAAAATATTTCTATTATATATTTTTTTAAATACAAGAAAAAATTTTAAACTATTTTCTTATTTACTGCTCAAAATTTATTGTAAAAGAATTTATATGGTTTAATGCTATTTTAATAGCGTTTCCCTGAACACAGATATAATTAAATTTTATTGAAATAAAAGAATAGTGCTTCTATATTAAAAAATACTGGAGTATATTCGAAAGATAGACAACTACCATCTGATCCATAGCACTCTGAAGAGTGTCATGGATCAAATGATAATTGTTAATCTCTCAAGTGTACTTTTGAGTATTTTTTAGTACAGATGCTCTATTTTTATTTCAATAAAATTTAATTATAGAATCTAATTACTGTACTATACACAGTATAAAATCTTTAATTCATTTTTTAAAACTATTTTCCTAGCTATTTATAATGTATAGACTTTCCTAATATTATATTTCATTCTGTTTCTTATATATTTTTATTAAGTCGCTTTGATATAATCTTTTTTTAGAATACAATAAATAAATAAATATATATATTTTTTATTTATATTTTATATCCTACTATATTATTATTAAGAATTAACATATATACGTACACATGTTTGTCTTTCTCTTTCTCTTTTTTAACTATATCCATCTTTTTCTCACCTTTCATAAGTCTTAACTCCCTTTTTCTTTTTCTTTTTAAATCTTCAAACTTGTGTTCTTATCTTTCTTATCCTTGTCCTCTTTTCTTCCTTCTGCATTCCTTTCGTACTTTTATACTCGATTTCTATTTCCCCGAGGAGCGACAGCAGTCTTCTGATTCCCACAGGGAGAATCAACGACACTGGAACCGAAGACAAAGCACGGTCGTCGATGATGTGTCTAGCTCGTCGTTCAACCGGATAATCCGAGCAGCATTCATCGACGAATCGATAAGGATGAGGACGAACAGGATGGCGGAATTGATCGAGTGAGATTCGGAAAATTAGTGGCGTCCATTGACAGAGTGCTCGTCGCATGGTTGATAGTCAAAGAAATCACGCGCGCATGCAATGTACGTGTAATAGAGAGAATACGAAACTATTAATCTATTAATGTGTTATATTGTAAAAACATGTGTCTAATATGAAGAAACTAGATAATTTAGATAAAAAACAAATATAAAAAAAAATTAACATTTTGTTAAAATTAATAAATAATTATATTAAAGTTGCATGAATTATATTTATTAAAATATATATTCATTGTATACATATATATATATTTATTTAATATATGTATTTAATATATATTTTAATACATATTGTTAAAACATATATATTTTATTAATTCTATTATTTAATATTTATTTGCGCCTGACCATGAATTATTTAAAGTTATATTTTTAGTGCATATTTCAATTTCAAATAATTACCGTACAACAAGAAAAATATAATTAGGACTTATATAATTTTTTTACATGTAATTATTCTTTATTGATAAAGTCAATAATTACAATTTTTTAATGATTTTTTGATAACTATAATTACATTAATCAATTCAAGATAATAAATTGTTGCAATTACCTATTAAGTTTTTCAATTAATCTAATGGATTTAATTATAACATATAATCACCATTATAAATAACAAAGTATATGTATAATTGTCTATATAGATATAAAGAGATATTCTCTTCTCTGTTTTGAGAATTAAATTCCCCGAAGAACAATAAGCACAAACTTTACGAATTAGCCTTTAATAAGATCATTATTATCAGAATATTTGTGAAGTACTTAAACTTTGAAAGTGTATTCTTCAGCAAGATTACATTATATCTTTGCAAAAAATTTAAATTAAGATATAATTACATTATATAATATTAAAAATTGACACTATAGATGATGACATTTTACTAATTAATTAATTTTATGCAAGTTTAAAAAGTCTTAATTATAGAATGACCAATAATGTCATGCATTATGAAAATACAATTAGTAAAATTAAAGTATAAATCTATGAGAAAATATTAATGTTTAAATAATTTTTTTAAATAATTATTATTATTGAATGATAATATAAACTTTTTATTTTAAGAACATTAAAGAATGTTATATTTTATCTATAAAATTATATTTTTTTTTGTTTTAGATTGTATCACCAAGATTTAAATTTTGATATTATAAAATAACGCCAAAATATATAAAGCTTTTGAAGGATGAAACTATAAACTTGTATAAAAAATATTCTAGCAATTTGCGCACGTTTCATCTTCGATAATCACATGCTATACAGTAATCATAAATTCACAGAATTTTCGATTGCACTATCATCAATCGATTCGTAGATCCATGTTAACATGGGATTGCGTTCGAGTTCCAAGCTATTCTCGAGGCCCAATCGATGAATATCTTTCCAGATACGAGCTCGTATCTGGACTCTCATTGTCGGTCGTTTGCCTCTCAGGTAGGATTTATGATACTGGTGCACGTACATGATGACACGTTTCGATCGTATTGCTGGTCCAGCGATTTGTTCTCTAAGAACATCCGCCGTACTAATCAGAATTCATTTCCTTAAATAGTAAATATAACTTATGCTTTGCATAAGTTATTCTTTCGAATTATTACAAACGTGTGTATTATTTTAATTCGATATTATATACTATTTATATTGTTATATATTATATTGTTTAACACATATTTATAAAAATTTCTTTTAATATACATATATTTTTGGATGATAAATTATGAAATGTGATGAGAAATTTTCAGTAAAGAAATATATATAGAAGAAATACATATTTACATAACAATAAAACGTCGTGTTTGTTTTCTTTTATGTTGAGAAACAAAATAAATTTAAATAATGTCAAATGTATGGTCTCATATTTAATGTATAAATTTTTTCTTAGATATATGGATGCATATATGTCCACGTGCGTGCAAGGTCCTCTTTCGTGCAAAACTAACTTTGTTTACGACAGGAAGCTGCAGGTCGCATAGAGAAAATTGAATTTTCCTGGCGTTACTGCCTTGAAGCTTATCAGGAGCTGCGCGTATTCTGTCTCGGTGTGACGTTTCTTTTTGTTCTTTTATCCTCAATTCTGGTCTCTTTATTTTCCGTTCTCTTTCACCTTTCTTTCTTGTTTCTTTTGCTCGGACTTTGTAGACATTGAAGTTCGAAGGACTTTTAGACAACGATAACATAGTTATTTCGCGTGTATGAAGAGAAGCAGAAACCAAAGAATGGTCAGAGTGATCTATACGGTCATGAAAGTCCCCAAAGGACATTATGAGAAGTCGCTCATCCCGCTTGGAACTTTTATGAAGTTAGATTAAAGAATAGATTCTATCATCACGTAACAATAATGTGTAATGCCGACGTCAAAGTGCGAAGTCGCAACGTTGATTATATTTATAAAAGATTTATATTAGTAATTTTTGTGTTAATTTAACACATGAATATATTAGAATGTAACATAAATATTAAAATAATTTTTTATATACAAAAATTAACACAAAATGTGTAAAATTGATACAATTTGAAAGTAAATTGTAGAAGTATATTTCTTTAGTAAAATTAATATTTATAATATATTAAATTAACATATTCATTTTATTAATTTATCTTAGAATTTGTTTTAAAATTACATTATTTTGATGATATTTGTCCACTTACTTATAAAAATTGTGTTACTTTAACGTTATGAAATGTTGAATATAAATTTAATATAAAATAATAATTTAAATAAATTATAATTACATTATGTTAAACTATATTCAATACTTACATATATTAAAAATTGAACACAAAAATTTTAATAT
>Ga0157363_1005281_pt1 | contig 12020 bp, 5 predicted proteins | sample AttsexASBM1_FD_111477 | JGI IMG/M metagenome (GOLD analysis project Ga0157363, IMG submission 111477) | Fungus gardens microbial communities from leaf cutter ant in Ribeirão Preto, State of São Paulo, Brazil - Atta sexdens ASBM1 | ecosystem: Host-associated > Fungi > Mycelium > Unclassified ...
GGAGTGGAGATACGATATCCCATAGCTTTTCTGATGGCTTTGTATTGAATTCGGAAAAGCTTAATGAAATTAAGAGATTTAGTGTTCCAAGTGAAAAATTGACCGCCGTATTCGATCGAGCCAGGAGTGGTAGATAGTGAGCAGTAGGCCGGGATGAGAACCCCATGAAACTTCCGATAAAGCCGTGTTAATATTGATGATGTTTTTGTCTTTTGCCGTGAGGTATTTAAGGTTTATAGCTTTAATTTGTGATCCAATATGACTCCAAGAAAACGATGTGAGTTCATTCTAGGGACCTCCTTGATGTGTAAAAAGGAAGGAGAAATGTTTTTGTTCAGGCTAAAAATGATCCACTTGGATTTTGAGGGAGATATCCAAATCTCTGCTTCTCAGGTAAATATTATTAAGTGAATGTTGAATAAATTTGATAGCGTCATTGACATTCTGTTGCGTAGAGTAGAGAACAGCATCATTGGCACATTATAAATTGGCATGTGTATCTGTGAGGCCATCTCCTAGAAATAGATATTAAATAGAAGGGGACTAAGAGGAGTCCTAAGGAGACTAAGTGGAATGCCTTTGAATGAATCAAAGGGGCCTACCAACGTACCGTTGACGAAGCATCGTCTTCCAATGAAATTTCGATAAATTTCCTGATGTAAGCTAGAATACCTATATCAAGAAGATCATTAATTAATACATGCGAATCAACGTTATCGAAGGCGCCCGTCAATGTCAATGAAAATTGCCACAGTGGAAGAATGATTCAAAAACCAGATTTAACATTGGTGATACGCATGGCCAAATTATCCGTACAAGATCTAAATAATCTAAATCCTGAGTTTGTGAAAGAATGGGACGAGATTCGATATACCATACAAGTCTAAAGTATATTAAAAGTTCTATAACTTTGGTGAAACAGGAGATAGGTAACTGACGAGACACTTAGTTTGAAAATGAGGACGACAAGGAAGTCAGACTATGAGTCAGGGAAAACACCGAGAGCGAAGATATTATTGAAAATTCCCAGGAGAGAGTCTAAGTACTCAGAGAGTAGATTGAGAATGATAGAGTAATCAATTTGGTCGAGTCCAAGAGAAGAGGGCGAAAAATAAGACCCTTGTAAAATCGTCAAGGGTGAAGGGTCATTGAGTCGGAAAAAAACATCCGGATTCCTCCTACATGTCTTCTAAAATTGGGAGAGCAGGAAGGAGGATATAATTTAGAGATCGCGACATTAAAACTTTGCTGAAATTTCAGATCGTTACCGGAGACTTTGTTACGTTTGAAACTTTTGATGAAGGACCATACGGATGGAGTACGGCCACTGTACACTGAAATCACTCATCAGGTTACGCCAACTAGAGCGTTTGTTAAAATTTGAATTAAAGTTTAAGAGATTCTCTGCGGAAGGTTTTGAAAAGGGAATAAGTTTTCGGAGAAGGATTTGAAGAATTCTTTGAGGGCATGCTTTCGTTGATCAACGACTTGGGAACACGCGTTGTTCCATCAGAGAGGAGGATCAGGCTGCCTTGAATAAACCTGGTTGTGCGGAAGCTTTTTGTCAACTGGGACAAAATTTCTAGCAGATTCCAAAATGAACGAGAAAAATTTATTATAACGGGCTATAAGAGAAGCATCCGTAAACGAAAGGCATCTGAAGCATTAGACTTAAGATATAAATAGAGATTATCTAGATCATGTGATTTTAGAGAGAGTTTGTAGCAAAATTTACGTGAGTATTGAGGTAAAAATTGAAATTTCGTAATAACCGGACAATCACTGCCATAATGTCTTTCAACTTGAGTTTTGCATAAGAAGAATAAAAGAGAAGATGCATTGACAAGATTAATAGCAGATCAATATTAATAACAAAGTGGGATGAGGAGTGAACTAGGGTGGAAGAAATTTTGTTGAAAATAATTAAATCGTGATCCTCTTTAACTTTGAGAAGTTTAGCACCTTGCTAAAGTTGATGTATTGGTACATCTCATCGTGGTAAACGTTGAGGTCTCCAACAATAAGGAATAGCTTAAATTTTTGAAATTGATTTATGAGATCTGAGTAAAAGGACGAGGGGGTTTTGACCTGAGTGTCTAGTAGATATTAACAATAATAATGGGATCTTTAGGAGAAAGAAGTTTGATGAATCTACAGACGGGAAAGAGAAGGAAAATTAATCAAAATTAAGATTTTCTTTGATTAGGATACAGGATGCCTCTATCTCCAGGTTGAGAAATGTCTAATCTGGCTATGAAGCTTCGAATGTTAAAGTTGTTATCGGGTTTGAGCAGAAACTTTCCTGCAACCAAATGATGTCAAAATTATGAGAAATTATGGATTAGAGAGAGACTAGGTTGCATCTAGTCCCCCTGCAATTCCATTGTAATAGTTTAAGGAATTAGAAAAGTTCCTAGAATTGCTGCGGGAGTGTTTGTTAGAGTAAGGGGATTTCGAAGTTATCGAAGAGGGGGAACGTAAAAAAAATTTTGAGGGATCTAGTTCCGAAAATTGTCTTCTTAGATATGGTTAGACAGATATGGTTAGACGAGAAATTATCAGAGTAATGACATTATAGTTAAAATTTGAAGGCATATCGGATGATTGTCGGAAGCATAGGAGGGGGGCTGAAGGATGACATTTGAGATGAGTGAGAGAATAATGCTAATAATTTTAACTGCGTCGTTCGTTTGCAAAAAATTAAGAATTCAGTAATTAAGTGAAGAATATTATTAAAAGAGGAAGAGATGAAAAAGTTCGCCGAGGGGGGGGAAGAAGATAGAATGTTCTGGAGGGAAACTCTGTTGCTGGAGATTTACGAGGACCTACCGTTAAAGTTTCAAAAAGCGTTGTGATACGCTTCAATATCGAAGCCGGGAAGCGAAGTTGAACCTTTGAAATATTTGAAGAAGAAGATGTATGTTTGGTAAATTGTGTGGAGGGACGTTTGTTCGAAGAATTACTATGTACTTGAATGCCTTAGGGGGGGGGGGGATTCGCTTGGGAGTTAACGGCATCGACGTAAGATCTGAAAGAATTAAGCAGTATATTATTTTGCAACCAGTTTTAGGGGTTGTAAGAAAATTAGCGAGGTTACTTACATGACTTTGTTCTCGAAAAAAGGAGAAATTACCTGAGTTAAGGCTGCAATTCGAGTTAGGAGAGTTAATGCTATTGGTGACAATTTTCCTAGCGTCAGCCAAAGGAATGTTTTCAGTAGCCGCCAGGCCAATAATGCGTGATTAAGAATCAGAGAACAGAGATTACACTATGGTTACCCTGACAGTTGATGCACTTATTAGGTTCTCCTTGCAGTGGACAAAATTCATTTTCAGCGTGTTTTTTGCTGCTGCAGTTGAGACATCTAGATTCGCTTTTGCATATTCTGGCTATGTGTCCGACGCGATAACAAGAGATGCAGATTTTAGGCCTGGATCTGATTTTAAAAATGAAGATCTCTTTTGGAAGGGTTTGACCTGCACATTTGATGCGCAAGATTTTAAAAGGGATATTCAGATTTACCATCTCGGTTGACTTTGCGATTAAATCTCTGAATGTCGAGAATTTTCAACGAGGAGCTTCGATGTTAGAGCGAATGGTCTCGATATCAATTTCAACTGGAATATCTTGAATAATCCCTGTGAGAACTTTGTATGCAGGAATGAAAGCATGAAGGTTATGTTGAGCGAAGGTTTGCCGTAATTCTGTTGGCAGCGTTGGCGGACATTCGATGAGAATTTTTCCTTTGCCAATCTTCTTAATCTCAGCAATGCCGGGAATATGTACTTTAGCAATGCTACTAATCAAAGTAGGATGGATGAAGCTGTTTCGATTAGTAGAATACACATAAACTACATAAGAGCCATTATCTTGAGATCGGTAAAGGACCGGGACAATCTTAGGTTGAGAAGCGTTCATCAAGTTTGTAATGTCTGTACTTACAGAATCGTTGACAGATAATTGAGTAGGTGGCTTCGATTGTATAGATAAATTAGAAGTATCTGACAATTTCTTTGATGTAGCGCTCGAGATGTCCTCGTTGCAGTCCACCGGGTTAGACACAGTTCGCTTTCTAGTATTTATAACTTTTGAAATTTGCATTTTTGAAGACTCTGTGGGTGATTGAGATATAAATTTCTTATTGAAATCAAGAGATGACGCAATAGCGTCTTTTGAGGCACACTTGGTCGGAAGGGAAATGCCCATTTCTTGAATGAGATCTTTTAAGAGTTCTTGTTTTGAAACACCAGGAGAGTTGAAATCAATGGGAAATCAATTCATAGTGTCAGTGTTAGGATACAAAGGGGGATTAGAATTAAAAGTGAAAGAAGGGAGAGAGAAAAGAAAGCGTTAGAACGACTATGATGCCCACTTCGATCCCAGCCTAAGGCCGAGACCATCGTGTGCGGGGAAAAATATAAGCCCAAAGAGATCAATAAACCACGCGATGGATCAAATAAGAAAAAAAAAAAGAAAAGAAAAAGGAGAGAACGATTGCTCTCAGTAATAAGAGCTCGATAAAAAGCTAATAAACTCGTAGGTTATGCTATTCTCGAAAGACGTCCGAATCGCACGGCTTACGAAACGACATCACTCTAAAGAAGCGACATATGAAAGAGCTCATTTTCGAGCCGACGGCGAGCACACGAGCATGAGCTCGTGCTTGTGTTTGTATGTGTGTTAGAGCACACCACGATAAATGGTTGAACTAGGCGGAAAAATGACATTTATGTTGAATGCCTTTTCGTTATTATTTGCTTAATTGTGAAAATGTGACTTATCTCGAAACGAATAAAATATACGCTTTTACATATAAAATTCCAAAATAACTTTAGTTTTCATCGATAATTACGACATTGATAAGTCGTAATTATCGATGAAAACTAAAGGTAGCTTGAAATAATGTATATTTTATTCGTTTCAATAATTATCAAACCATGTATTTCTGCTAGAGTCACTTTACATACATTTTACGACTATTTACTGACTGTTAAAGGAGGAAAAGACAGTTTTTATCGATTTTTACTAGTGATTTTTAAAGCAATCTCGTCATTTTGTTTCATCCAAATTGTCTTTATTTAAAAATAGCATGCAGCATAAATTAACGTGTCATTTCTCGCTTCTGACGATTCCAACATCGCGATTAGTCAGGAGTCTTAATTATTGATTGCAACATTTAGCCTTAACGCTTTCAGTCAAAATCTTCAATATTTTGAAAAGTCTATCTTTCCTTCAATAGGAATTGCGATAATAAATATTTTTTTTGTAAATGTTTTATATGAAATAAAAAATTACTCATTTCCCGATTCTTGTCGGAATGAATAACAAAATCACTATAGTAAACTTTTGATCTACAAATAGCAAAGCGCTTACATTTTTAGCACTTTTTTTAATGCATAAGTACTGTGTTCCACTTAAAAAGTGAATTACAAAGAAGTATTAACTTTAAACAGATGTTTAATAAATTTTAAAAGGCTTCAAATATTCTTTTGTAAATAAAGATATGAATTCAAAAGCACTGAATGTTCTTTCACAGCTGTTCTTTTTATTCACTAAGTATTAAAATATTTTAGATACACATATATATTACACATAAGCTTACATTTATGTAACATTTTATTCATCGTGTAGTATCAGTCATATAGTTTTATAGATTCTAATTATCTACGTGTTTATAGTTAAACTTATTCCTTATTCTATATTGTATTTTATTCTTCTTATCATATGATATATCCCTTATAAGAGATACATATCATAATGTCTTTGCAGGTTTATGCGGCCTACGAGACTGGTTTAGCAGCTGGTACCAGTTTGAAACTGCATGTAACACCAAGGACCACGGCGCGGGAAGTCGTGGATCTTGTTGTAAAGCAATTGAATATGGCAGTAATCCTAAAAGGACAAAAGGGACCTACTTATACAGCTGATGAGTTACCAAACTTTTGTCTAGTTGCTGTAATCGGTGCGCGAGAGCGTTGTTTAAGGGATGATTTTAAGCCGCTTCAGTTGCAAAATCCGTGGAAAAAAGGACGGTTGTACGTTAGACAAAAGCAGGATGTTCTTGCTGCACTTGAGCACAGTAGTAAACATACCGCGTACTTATAGCAAAAGTAAAGCGGTATTTCCAAACGAATAATGATCTTACTTATTGAATAACATAAATTAGATTTCAGTACGGCCTACACGTACAAACGCAATGTTCCCAAATAATGATATTTCGCATAAAGCGTCCTAGTCGTGCATCTTCAACGGCATAATAAACGAAATATTTTAGTAAAGCAATCTAAAGAAAAAGTAGTTCATATGATGCTTCATAAACCGAGAGAGATTTTCTTGAATTTTTCTTCTAGTTAATAATATTCTTGAATGTGACTTCGTGAGATCCGGTTATTTCATATGAAAAACAAATTATAAATTCGAAATCATTTTACTAAAAAGAAAAAAATGAGTTTGAGTCCCTAAATAAGGGACATATTAGTTAAAAATTAATACACTTTTGACAAATTGCTTATTAAGTTGGCTACCTTCTACTTTTTACTTTTTATAAACGAAAGTATTTTTTAATACGAATATTTTGAATCCATGTAATTATATTTAAGTCTAATTTCACTATTAAATATAGATTTAGGATCACTATGTGTAATTGTGATAATAGAGTGACTATAACTTGTAATATATTTGAATGAAAAACAAATTTTGAATGTTAGATAACACAAAAAGTTTAATTAAGTCTAATTATGCTTTTTTGTATAAAAAAGAAACTTTCATGGATTTGTAAAAACCATGAAAAATCTAAATCTAAGCATTATTTAAACGATCATTACATTTCAATCGTATACTGTTTTAATCGTATATTGTTTTATTTTTCCCTAAAATGTAAAGTTTATAATAATTTCTAATTATTGAATCCAATAATTACACTATGCAACCTCATTTTGCAATACGAGCGTGCATATAGTTATTTTTGACGTAGTTTTGTGTGAATGTCAGCAAAAGTTGGCTATTACGTCGCAATTTTATTAAGAAAAATGGTGATTAAAAACACAAAATAACGATTTCAAGCTAGTTTTCAAAACATTGCAGCACCGGCAGTTTTTTGTTTAATTTTATTATATAATGTCATCAAAGTATGAACTTTTGGCTTTAAAATGTATTTCGATTCATTTCGATGATATGATCTTTTTGTTTCCAAGATACAGCAGTTTGAAAATAGGGATAGAAGATTCTTTCCTTATGTATAACAGTATCCGATAAATAAATAATATTATTTTAAAGAAAAATAAAACTTTGATTATTTCGAAATTTTTATTCTATCTTCTTTAATAGAATATTTTTTAATAGATTATTAGTACCCAGTGAACTAATAAAAGGAACATCAAATAACAATATCAGAGATTTTGATGCGTTTTTTACAGGCAGTTCTTGAACGAAAAAAAAAACGATATGTGTTCGGCGATTTTAGCCATTGGCGCATAGTTTCGAAGAAATCGATTTTTTAAATAATCATTGTAATAATTTGAAAAACGGATTATATATAGGAAAATCAATCTTTATAAATCATATCTTTATAAATTCTATTTTATTTAACTGAATATTAAAGATAAAATTACATCTGGGTAGATGATTCTGAATCTTGGATGATAATTCTCAACAAGTAGATCGTGCTCGAAATGATATTAATTTCAGTAAGTATTCGACTCAATTACGCGCGCAGCGAACTAAAAAAATATTTCAATAAAATTTTACAAGCAGCATTATAAGATCTTGATTTTTTTAATGAAAATCTCAAACTTTATATCCTCAATAAAAAGAGCAAATAGATACAATATTACTTTTATATTTTTATACTTTTATGATTTACAATACTACTTGCAATGATCCCTGGGCAGAATTTGACCATGATAGCCTATCTGATCAGATCGAATGACTGTGATTTTCATTTCGAAAAAAATGAAAATTACTTTTAGCGGAAGAATGCACAACACAAGAAGATATTAACATTAATTCTAATATTTTATCACCATTTTATTACACTGACAATTGACAATTAATGAATTATTACTCAAAATAGTAATTGTCTATTCGATATTAATTTATTTGAAATGTATTACATAAATTACGAATTATTTCTATCACAAATTCCACAATTTTCTTTCCAATAATCTCTACTCTTTCAGAAAATTGAGAAATTTCCACTTTTTCAGCCAGTTGTAGTTTTTATAAAATTTAATCACAAATTTTCAGTCAATCAGTTATATTTTATTTTGAGAATCAATTGAGCCAAGTCATTTGAGAGCAGATGTTTTGTCTTACCTAGCATCAATAATCATTTTCCATTAGCATATGCGATTTTATTATGAACATTTCTATCGTTTTCCATGCTAGTAAATTTTATTGAAATACTTTATTTCGGAGAATTGCTACGCGCACAATTGAATCGAATGCTTACTGAAGTGAGCAACACTTCGACTGACGCGCAGTCTACTTGCTGCGTTGAAAATCATAATCCGAGATTCAGAATCATCCACCTAGGTGTAATTTTATTCTTTACATTCGATGAAATAAAATAAAATTTATAAAAATATTGATATTTTGATATTTGAAAAATATTTTCTTAGAGTACATTTTTCAAATTAATACAATAATTATTTAAAAAATTGATTTCTTCGAAACTATTAGCTAATGGTTGAAACGGCCACGTATCGTTTTTTATTTTTGCTTAAGAACAGCCTATAAAAGTATCAAAATTCCCGAATACCGTACCGATATTCCATCTGGTATTTCTCTTGTAAGTTACATATAGCGTGTATGTACGTGTTAATTGTGTTATTTTACAGTTATATTGTTGAGTGAGGCATTACAACTAACACAGAACAGAAACACTCATTAGACATTCATCAAGAAGATTCGAAACTTCTATTAAGCGTGAAACTTCCACTGGACATCCATTAGAAATCCAGAGTTCCGTATTTTACGTCGATTTCTATTCAATGTATTAAAAAATGTCTATTAGACGTTACGGATCAATTGTAATTGTTTGTCTCATAAAAGCTTTTCTAGATGTCTAAATGACATTAAATGATCAATTATAGATGAATTATAGAGCTCTAATGAATGTTGAAAGGGCATGCACACAGAAAAATATAATTACTTTCAAAATGAGAATATTTTTTCTCTGTTAAAAAAAATAACTTTTTTTTTGTTATTATTACCTTTTAATTTTTCCTGTTCAATTTATATTTTTCGCTACTGTTTCGCATATCTATGTATATTCTGTCTTATTAACTACAATAATTATTAAAAAACGTCATCATATCATCGGTAAGATTCGAATCTAGAATGGTGGCTTAATACATTTACGCTGAGCTAATCGCACGCTCTGATCAAGTCATTGCCAATGTTATACTTTCTACTGTAATCATTTTTAATTTCAGTCTGTTGATAGTTTAATATTATTAATATTTGAGGAGATTACATGTAAACAACGAAGTAATACGCTGATATTTATTATACTTAGTTTGAGTTTGGAAAATGGCAATGACAAAGTATTTGTCTTTAGTGCCGGCTTAGTCTCTGGTCTCGAGAGATCGTCCGATCGTGGCAAGCTGTTTCGTCTCGCTACCATAGTGCATTCAGCAATGTAAATCTTAGATGCGAACTAGCAGATGGCGAGCTTGAGCACGATCTCCGAGTACCAAGAATTAATTCCGAACGCTACAGAGCTGTAAACTGTCCTTTAAAAACTGGAAAGGAGTCAAGCGCAGAAGATGTCGCACAAATAATATATCTATAAAGTGTGAAACTTCTTTATTCCCTAAAACACGCTTACATGTTTCGGCTCACTTTTGAGCCCTCCTCAGAGACAACATAAACTTATACAAATAAATTGTAAATAAAAATCCTGTTATGGTGAGCTCTCCTACCTCGAGAATTTAAATGCCAGAATTAAAACTCAAAAAGAGTGAAAGAAAAAGAAAAAAGAAAAATGAACTAAAATAAGAAAATGATGGAAATACCGGAATAGAGAAAAACTAATTTATAAAAAAACTTTAAAATTATAATTAATTATCCCAAAAATAAGGACGCTCTGATCACAAATCATAAACTATATCGTAAACATTACTATGAATTATTAAAAAATCTTGATATTTTGGTTAGTCAGTATCAGACACAGTGAGTCACTTTTAGTTTTAGCTAATATTATTGAAAGTACTATAAATAAAAAAATTTAACATTAAAACACTAATCAATTTCATGAAAATGAAAGTTGGAAAGTAATAAAAAAATCACGCCAGAAAGACTCATTACTGCGTACGAACGACACTGACTGACTGACCTTTAAGATTAGATTATGAAACTGTTTATTTTTATAAATAAATAAAAAATACCCTATTGAAAATTTCTTTCGCTTTACTAGAAACTGATAATAGTCTTATATTCTAAAAATAGATCGTTACACATGAATGCAGATTTATATGCAAGATGTATTTTCTTAAAAGAAAATATTACATTGCAAAATAAATTTCAGTAATTTATAAATTATATCATATTTGATTTATATTTCGTTGAAGTCTTTAACATATTAATATAATTTGATTTTATTTCATTCTATATGTGCATAAGCTTTGATATAAAAATTAATTAGAAAATTCTTTGTTTTCAAATACGTAACTTCAACGTAACTTCAAATACGTAAAATTTCAAATTCATAAAGAGGAAAAGAATTAAAAACTTACTTTCCTCGTTAAATATTGTACATAATGTATTCCATCAGTTTCTATTTGATAATTTGATTTGTTTGAGCGTTTGTAAACTCATTATAACAATTCAAATACACTTTTTGTAAAATAGAAATATTAAAAGAGATGAATGTATGTTATGTGTTAATGAATCAGTTGAATACATTATTATACATATACAGGTTATGAATTTAATTTAGGCACGAAAATGCATTAGCTCTGCGAGTTTGGTCTTTGAATCTGAAATGGATCGAGCAGCTCGATTAGCTCTAAAAATGTTAATACCGAACGCAGATGAGATAACATGTAGCAGAAGATGCGAGTTGCCGAACAATTTTCGATAAAAGAGCAAACAGGTGCCGATTTGCAATACTGAACGCACCTCATATCTGAATGTTGCATGCCTTATTTTTTGCATAAGTGTGGTCAACTTTGATTGTGTTATTTGTATTTGGATTCTAATGTTTTTCTTCCCTAGTCTATCCCATCCTTCTTCCCATCGAGAAGCGATTGTTCTCGACAGCGGCACGATATTGATATTATATCAGCATCAGGCTGTAAGATTTACAGGCTAACCTAAATAGTCGTAAAATTAATTATATCAAGCTCGCGGGACAGGTTGACACTTTTCTCTGCCAAATTCTTTCGTTTTATGAAAAAATACTCGAATAAGTCTAATTTTATTTTTCGCGTAAAAATAAAGGCTTGACAAGAAAAAAGGATAATAATTCAGTTTAGCCCCTGTTACTTCAAAAATCAATAAAATTACATTTATTTGATATGTTTTTGCATAAAATGAAGAAATCTGTCAGAAGTTACTCTACCCCGCAAGCTTGAGATCTTAATCATTAAAGTTTATGACTATTCAGGTTCAAAATCTGTCACAACCACGAAATACTGCGATGCGAATAAGCGCTAGCTGCGGTCATATTTTCATATGAGGCGCGAGTCTGGGTCTATCGTGGGCTATTTAATAAATTTTACTGCGAATACTATAAGTCATTTCCATACCAGATCCATATCAGGCACAAGACTAGGCCTCTTATAGATCATGTCAGATTTTTTTCAAGTGGTTATGACGTGGCAAAGCAATGGCGAAATATCATGATCAGTATTGTGGTATTGACGAGGAAAGTTCTATGAGGATTTAAAAGAAGTAATAAATTCTTTATTCAAAATAATTAAGATAAATATTGAAAAAAACATCATTTTGGAACAATATAAGTTTACAATTTGATCCCAAAATACTTATTTGAATTAAAAATATGAATTTATTTTAAA
>Ga0157363_1005282_pt1 | contig 12019 bp, 16 predicted proteins | sample AttsexASBM1_FD_111477 | JGI IMG/M metagenome (GOLD analysis project Ga0157363, IMG submission 111477) | Fungus gardens microbial communities from leaf cutter ant in Ribeirão Preto, State of São Paulo, Brazil - Atta sexdens ASBM1 | ecosystem: Host-associated > Fungi > Mycelium > Unclassified ...
ACCTGGACTTTCTTCTATGTCATGAAATACAAACACAGCGGACTAGAGAATTCTTTGTACTTGTAATACCCAGACTAGCACTTATATTATCAGAAGGGACATAGTGACCTGATTCTCCACAACTGAAGCAGATGTGAATTTCTTTTGCGATCTGCTTCCCAAGATCAGGGTTTACAGCTTGTTTACAGCAGTCTATTACAAGCCTGAGATGTTTAATTCCTGTCATATGATATGCTAAGGCCTATCACACATGGCCCAGTGTAGAGAGTTGGTGCCGAAGGCATGGCTCGTGATGCATTTGGTGCGATGAGGCACAACTTTGCCCAGGTTTGCAACAGCCTTGTCTAAGTTTGTGCCCCATATGGGAAATCCGAGAGCGGGACACTCGCCCGAAAATGATAGACGTCCGAAAACGATCGGCCGACTCCATCCAATGGGCTTCATTGAAAAAGATCAAGGTTTTCGTATCGTCTGTCCTCCCCTAACACCATTATCATGCCGTCTGCCATTCCGAAACCCCGAACTCTTTACGACAAGATTTGGGATGATCATGTCGTGTGAGTAGCCTCTTCTTCGATTGTTAAAGCAATCTAGCAGAGGTCTAATTCTATGCGACAAAGGGATGTGAATGAGGATGGATTGGCTTTAATCTACATCGATAGGTGTGCTGGGTTCTTGCACGCGCGGTGATGTCCTCTCTTACCCAGCCATTGCAGACATCTGGTGCATGAAGTAACCAGCCCTCAGGCATTCGAAGGCTTGTACGTATCTTACGATGAGATCATCTTCTGTTTTTGTGTTGACGAGCTTATCACTTGTAGGCGCAATGCTGGCCGTGGTGTTCGCCGCCCTGATTGTACTCTCGCGACAGTTGATCACAATATCCCGTATGGCATATCTTGATCAACCAACCAAATCCCTCAAACCTCATTGCTTTTAGAACAGCTTCCCGTAAAAACTTTCAATCCGTAGAATCATTCATTGTCGAGCCTGATTCTCGTGCACAATGCGCCGCTCTGGAGGATAATGTAAAAGAGTTTGGTCTCACCTATTTTGGAATGAGAGACAGGCGCCAAGGTAACTGACCTCGATCAATGGCGAAACGCACGAGCGCTACAGCTAATCTTGCAATCGTTTAGGCATTGTACACGTAATCGGTCCAGAGCAAGGATTCACAGTAAGTTCCTTATTCGGTGTTCAATGCCTAAACTTTAACGATTAGCTCCCTGGAATCACTTGTGTCTGTGGTGATTCCCACACTTCGAGTACGTGAATGACATCCCTACTATCTTATTTTCAGGTTAATGATATTTCCTCAGCCCACGGAGCATTTGGTTCTTTGGCTTTCGGTATCGGCACATCAGAGGTCGAGCATGTCCTGGCAACGCAAACTCTCTTGCAGAGGAAGAGTAAGAACATGCGAATCACCGTCGATGGCCAGCTTCATGAAGGTGTGACATCGAAAGATGTCATCCTCTACATCATTGGTTTGATTGGCACAGCTGGTGGTACCGGTTGTGTGATTGAATATGCAGGCTCGGTCTTCCGCGGGTTCAGTATGGAGGCACGCATGAGTGTCTGTAATATGAGCATTGAGGCTGGTGCTCGTGCTGGCATGATTGCTCCGGATGAGATTACGTTTGCATATCTCCGCGGTCGACCCTTGTCACCCAAAGGGGACGAGTGGGAACGGGCCGTCGCATATTGGAAGACTTTGAAATCAGACGAAGATGCCAAATTTGACTTCGAGGTCAAGATTCACGCTACAGATATTATTCCTACTGTCACTTGGGGAACATCTCCCCAAGATGTCGTTCCCATTACTGGCAAAGTGCCAGACCCTGCTGCCATCATGGATCCTGTCAAGAGAGCTTCCGCTGAACGTTCACTGTCTTATATGGGATTGGCTCCCAACACTCCAATGGAGGATATCACCGTTGACAAGGTTTTCATTGGATCCTGCACTAACAGCCGAATTGAGGATCTCCGGTCTGCCGCGAAAGTTATCCTTGCTGCTGGCCCTGATGCTAAGGTTGCACCTAATGTTGCAGCTATGATTGTCCCCGGATCGGGTGTTATCAAACAACACGCAGAGGCAGAGGGTTTGGATGTCATCTTCAAGCGTGCTGGCTTCGACTGGCGTGAAGCAGGGTGTTCGATGTGCCTCGGCATGAACCCTGATCAGCTTTCGCCTGGTGAGCGATGTGCAAGTACGAGTAATCGTAACTTCGAGGGTCGCCAAGGTGCTGGGGGTCGAACTCATCTCGTCAGCCCCGCTACAGCTACTGCCACTGCTCTGACTGGGAGTTTGACGGATGCGCGCAAGTTCTTGGGCAAGGAGGCGGGTTACGAGTTGAAGACTGCAAACGAACACAACTTTCTTAATGATCCTGTCCTCCCTCCTCCTGCCCCAGAGCTACCGTCATCTCAGGTATCTGAGTCAACGAAATCTCTACCATCCAAGGATACCCCTTCTAGCGCACAAAAGTTCACTGTCCTCAGAGGCACCGTCGCCCCCCTAGACATGGAGAATGTCGATACCGACAAGATCATTCCAAAACAATTCTTGAAAACATTGAAGCGTTCTGGCCTTGCAAATGCCTTATTCCATACTCTTCGAAAGAACCCGCATACAGGAGAAGACACGGACTTTGTCCTCAATCGCTCGCATTATAACCAGGCAAAGATTCTCGTCTGCACTGGATCGAACTTTGGCTGCGGCAGCTCTCGTGAACACGCCGCTTGGAGCCTGTAAGTGTCGGTTATCTCAGTCGTCTCATAATTGTGACGCCGTTTCGTCTATAAAGGAAAGACTTCGGTATTCGCTGCATCATTGCACCGAGCTTCGCAGACATTTTCCGGAATAACGCGATGCAGAACGGCATGCTGCCCATTGCTATCCCTCAAGAACAGTGCCGTGAACTTGCTCAAGATGCGGAGGCTGGTTTCGAGCTCGAGGTTGACCTGGAGAAAGAGGAGATTCGTCGACTTAATGGCAACCCTATCATCTCATTCACCACTGAACCGTTCCGCAGGCATTGTCTGTTGAACGGGTTGGACGATATTGGATTGACTATGCAACGTGAAGATGCCATTCAAAGTTTTGAGACCCGCAGATCGCAAACTTGGTCATGGTTGGACGGGTTTGGGTACAATGGTAAGATCTTAGTCAAGCCAGTTCGGACGACGAAGAAGACAGATTGGTGAAATACTGTAATGACAGTAGAGGTTCGATGATTTTGTGTGCAATCTGACTGTATTCATAAATGGATCTACTGGTTCTTGAGAAAGTCACTCTGAGTGACCTAGTGTGACATTTGCAGTGATGCCATCATCTTTGCTCAGCTACCATAGGAAACCCTCATCCCTATCCCTTTGAGCATCCTCGTTACCTTATTGCACATTCTACATGAGTTTGGAAACCCATGGTGGGCTTAAATCGAGCTCTCAACGACTGAATCCGATTTCCACAGCACCAACCACTGAGGTGAAGAAGGCAGGTCCAAGTAATGCACCGATCCAACCCTATTTCACTTTCGTCAGTCACACCCTGCAACAGAAGAAGATGCCCCGTCGCTCGAGTCAACCAATCATCAATTGGTTTCAGCGGAAGCTCGCTGGTACTGTGAGGGGCAAGAGGTCCGACACTATCCCACTTGCTGCTGCTGCCCACATGGGACGGTCAGCAAGTAGGGCCAATTCGTCGAGACGAGTGGTGTCGTCGCCTGTTCCAAGTAGTTCTGCTCAGTATTCAAGACATCGTGATAGATTGGAAGTTTCATCGACTGCTAGGCCCAAGACCATTTCGCTCAATGGTGATGACCTCCAATCCTATGAAAGTGATTCTGTTAACGCCTTAGATGGTCTTTCCATGGGACAAGACTCGCTTTTGTCCCCTGTGAGTATGCTGGAAGCTGATGATGATGCTTCTGTGCGACCGCTTCCCCCGAGTGCCCCTCCCTCACCGGCCCCATCCCGTTCTTCTTCCTCGTATCTATCGGATCCCAGAACATTTAGAAGTATTGCAGCGAGTACAAAACCAACAACAGTCTTGAGTGTCGATTTCCCTGGAAATGGCATGGCGCACATCGCCCAAGTTCCTATGACCCCAAGCTCACAAATGCCTCATCGTGTACAACATATGCGCCAGACTTCGTTGGGTAACCCAACTGCCAGTTTCTCCGTTTTACTGCCCCAATCTTCGCGTCCATCACCGCAGAGTAGCAATAATCAGACCCATGGTCCGAGCCCCATGCTGCCTGTTCAAGCACCCCTTCATACTTCCCATCATCCCAGAAATAATCCTCGGCCATCATCACCTCCTCTTGACAATGCATCGGTTTTAACCTTGGCTTCCTCTGCATATGCAATACCAATGCGTCTGGGGCCACAGGGTTATGGTTCCACCTCCTCTTCTGCATTTAGTGGAAGGGATTCGATGTCACACTTCGGCGGGAGTATGTTCCTAGATGCAGAGAATTCTAGTTTGTTTGTTCCTGGCGAAGACGGAAACGACGAGCGCGATGCCAGTGTCCGAGCTTTGCGTCCTCGCAGCTCGCGTAGAGGAAGCTGGGGAAGCGAAGTCAGTGGTTGGAGTGCACAGATCCTTCAAACATCAAGGGCTCCCTCCCAGGAGAGGGGTTTATCTGCGTCAAATAGTGGCAGGTCAAATGACGCCACCGCAGAGAATGGGAGGACGGGGCAAGAGACGAAGACTCCAACGGACGAAGGTGTTCTTGCAGATACTGCTCCCACATGTAAGAGCCCCGACGATAGTCAACACGATGCCTCCACAGATACCTCTTGGGACCTCACAGGAGCACAATTTGATCTGGTCAATCCGGATTTATCGGTACGCGGCTGCTACCGATCGACATCTCTGGACACTGTTGGTCAGAGTACCACTGACAAAGGTCTATCGATTACTGTATCCAGTGTTCAGGTTACCGAGAAATCTACCTCAGCCTGATCATTCTTTCGTTCTGTCCACACCTATGTCTAGGGACTATGATGGATGGATAGATCATTTCCTTGTGTACGCTTTCCATTCTTGTGGCTTTTACTCCCGAGCCTCTGTTTAATGTTTTGGATCATATATGTATTTTTTTATCTCCGTATGTCCATGTCCATGCGTTATTTTCTCATCAAGTGTGCGTGTGGTTCACCATGTGTGCTTCCGTTCTTCTGGACGGATCCGTGGACAGTCTGTCAAGTGATGCGGTCCCACCAGCAATAGCTCGAGAATGGGGCGAATCTTCTGATCATAAGACACGTCATCAGATACTTGGATTGGTTCAAGTCGGACTGACACACTCATAGACAGATGCCTCTTTCTCGGGTCCACTCTCTTTCGATTTGAGCTTAATTATCCATCATTTTCTTGAATATCCTTGTACGAGTACACAAGGACAGGTCATCCTGCGACTCATAAGTTTCTCAGTACAGTCTTGAAACCCATGATGAAGACGATCAGGAGTATATTGGCACTTGCCTTGCCCAGTTTAGTTATACAGTCCGTCGCCCAGTGCCCAGATTATACGGGATATTCACAGGCGGGTTTGTGTAACCCTTGAACTTGTTTGCGGACTAACGGCTGGCCGACTACTAGCAACCTCATGGAGAACCTTCGAGTGGCCCATTGAGATTGCCCTTCATGCGCCCGGATCCAGCTTGTCGGACCTTTAACAGTACGGCAGTCGAGGCGAGCCCTCTGGTCAAGTAGCTTCAGATGTCTTCTCGACTAATGTGTTTGTTTAACAGAAAGTTATTGCCGATATGAAATTGTTGCTTAAAGATCCGGATATTATTCGCTTGTTTGAGAACACATTCCCGAGCACTTTAGGTCTTTGTCTGCGGTGTGGGCTGTCGTATTTACAATAACAAAAGCCTTTAGATACAACGGTCAGATATTACAGCAAGGTAAGAGTTTCTGAAGAACAAAGTACATTCAACTCATTCTTTCATTAGGAGCAAAACCTGGCATTCATCATTACTGGGGTACGCTGTGTTTCTAAGATGGTGCGTAGACGATTCGCTATAGCTGAAAATGGCCCTTCTTCCAGGACATCACGTATGCCAATCTCCATGAAATCATTTATACCCGTCTGAAATCGGTAGTGCCCAGTGGTTGCGTGATACTGCGAACCAGGTAGGCACTACATGTCGCATGTCGCAGTTTTCCCCCGACGCTGGTCTATTTCGTAGTTTGCGCATTATGGTGTCCTTCTCGGAAGTGACCCCGAGTTAGCACAGCTCGTCAAAGCTGTCATCAATAACGAGGCTCGCTATGTTTCGAGATACCCATATTGTTAGTCACACATATGAGATCAGAGACGACCGTACTCACAGACTCTTTTAAAGGTGGCTCTTTTCAGCCTCCTCCAGAAAGTGGCCTTGCTCCCTCACACAATGATTGGGCAGACGGTGTAACAGTCAATCCGTGAGTACTTTTATCGAGCTTTGAGGAAATATACATCCCTTGTTGGGTAGCCCTGTTGACAACCAAACTGTCTTTGAATGCAAGGTAACTTTATAATCTTAATTATTTTGGGCGTTGGCTGACCATGACACCATAGTATGAACTTGACTCGCTTTGCGGTTTCCTCAAGCTCTCGCGCATCTACTATCAGAACACAAAAGATACCAGTTTCATGAATCAAAATTGTACGAGCGCTTCTGCGCCTCTTGAGGCAATTGTCCGGTTTAAACGAATCTGCAGGGCGGACAGCAGTTGATCAGGTTTTCCGAGTTATCAACGAACAATCTCAACCTACCTTCGACGAGGACTTCAATTTCATATCCTTCTACAACTGGACTGGGCAAAGCGGTGCATTATCTCCCATGGTTGATAATGGCGGAAATGGCGAGCCCAAGGCCTTTACGGGTATGGTGGGTACTCATCACCGGCCCTCAGATGACTTAAGCGTTTTCGGTGTGTATTTTGGACTCTGGGCTGCTGGAAAATTGGAACAGATGCATTTGCCACAGCCTTTCTGACACCAGCGAACGCAATGCTTAGTGTTGAGTTAACCCACCTAGCGGACATGCTAGAACAAACACGTCAGCTCTCAAACGTCAGCCAACAAGCAAGGGAATGGAGTTCGAGGATTCATGATGCCATTTGGAATACTGCGGTTGGATTTACTATCTAGCTTCTGCTTCAATGCATCTTGAACAAACCACGTTGCAGGTAGTTGACAATATATTTGCGTACGAAACAAACGGTACTCTGGGACAATTCAAAGTAACATAACCATGATCTAATGGCGGGTCTTCAGGGTTCGGCGGCAGATATGTCATGGACGATGCGAATGTTCCGGTAAGGCAAGGTTTTCCTCTGGCAGTGGCTGGTATCCTAACATATCCATATCCTCAGTCCTTGCTATCCTTGCCGTATTTAGGATTCCTCGACAGACATCATCCGACTTATTTGGCCACGCGCAAGTTATTGCTTTCTGCCAAGAATCCCTACTATGCCGAAGGGGGAAAGTTCCGTGGTATAGGGTATGTCATCCGTCAAGCTGAGTTTCTTTCGATGGTAGAATCCACTTATTGGACAGAGGACCTCACGTAAATGCATGGCACCCTTGGTATCTTGTCCGCTCTCGAGATACTCCAGAGTGCTAAATTTCTACTTCATAGGCCCATGTCCCAAATTTCAGCTATATTCGGCACTGACGATGATCAGGAGATACTCACGTCCTTGTACTTGATTGCAAATGTCAGTGAAAAATCTCGTGGCAACGGTCACCTACTAACATGTTCAGAACACTTCGGGTCTCGGGTTAATACACGAGTCTCAGTCCATCTATGATGAGTCGGATTATACCCGAAGTTGGTTTGCATGGGCGAATAGTTTTTTCGCAGAGATGATTTTGGACCTGGCTAGTCGTAAACCCAGTTTGATTCTGAAAGAGAACAAGAGCTATAAGCCCGGCCTTGAACTCACTAAACAATTCTGAAGGTTGTGTAAGTAGTAACTGTACTTTGAATATTGATTCCCATGCACGATTCAGTTTGAACATCTACTTCACGAAATTTATGAGCTACCCTCAGTGATTTCGATTTGACCATCTTGCTGGTCCCCGCACAATGCTTTCATATTTCTTTCATTCTGGCAATGACATCACGCTCGATCCTCATAAATATGTAGTCACAATAGTACCATACCGCAACTGATGCTAGCCATGAGCCATTCTGAAAATTGTATTGAAAGAAAGAGGACTGAAGTAGGTATTTCTCAGCGTTTCCTTGTTACCATCGCTTGAGTTTTCCCCCCTGCACAATAAAAAGATGCTCATCCCGTCGTGGAGAGGTCACGGGACCCTGTGCCCACAGGATGCGCTATACAGCATTTTCGTCCCCGGTTTGATGTTCCGCTGTTGTGCAGGCAAATGTCCACGCCTCCTCCTCGTGAAATTGGGACCCTCATTGTCGTTGTTCTGAAAGCTGTGCGTTTCTCTCTGTGATATTGCCGCAGTCTAACCCCTGCCCCAGAACCATCTTCCAAACAAACGTCATATAGGGAAACAGGATCCGTACTGTCTTGCAATCGTCAATGGTGAGAAAAAGCGTACCAAGGCCATTAAGAGGGGTGGACAACATCCGGAATGGGACGAAGAGTTGCGGTTTACCTTGTTCGAGGACGATGATGATTTGTCAGTGAAGAGTGCATCTGGAACTCCTCCGCCTTTGCCGCCTAAAGATGCTAGGAGTCCGAAGAAGATACAAGGTGGCAATGCGATGAAAATTGCATGTTATGCAGATGATCCTCGCGAACCTGACCTTATTGGAGAGACTGAGGTTGATCTCACTGAGGTCTTAACCAAGGGAGAGACGGATGGTTGGTTTATATCTAAATTTCTTCGAATTTCAGTTCCAACATCTTTTTTCAGAGTGGTTCACTCTATCCAACAAAGATAAATTCGCTGGGAAAGTCTACCTTGAGCTCACTTTTTGGTCCAACGTGAGTACATTCAAATCTGTTTTAGGAGGATCTCATTCTCTGCAGGCCCCTCCTCCGGAAAAGAAGGTTACCCCAAGACCTCCAAAATCCAACAAACAATATGCAGGTCCAGGATCTTTCGTACCCTCGAATGAGTCGCCGTCCCGTATTGGACCATCAAGCGTATATGCCAATCCCCGACCACCCTCTGACACAAATTCAGTGGCAGTACCGTCCTCTTTAAGGTCATCAAACTCTCTGGCCAAATTTGACCTATATGTTCCACCCTACGAGAAGCCAGTCACGACTGTGTCAGATTCAATCGCCAGTGAGTTCAATGACATGGGAATATCACAACATAGAGGAAGTCTTTCCGTGAGCCCGGTCCCCTCATTTACTCTTCTCCATGACCTGATCTGGTGTAGTCTGCTCAATGTGAATATGTCCCAGTAGTAGCCTCCAATCCATACCCAGGAGATATGCACTCCCATAACCGACCTTCCAATCCCCACAGCACATTAATGCCATATCATTATGACCCAAGTCACCCTCCTGCTCCAGTCCGGAGTTCACGCCTTCCAAACATACCCGTTTCTTCTTCTGGATTTATGCCAATAAACAGCGCCTCTGCTTTTTCGGCGTCAGCACATATTTCTGACACATTTCCATATCCCCTGCCTCTTAGCCATACACCGGCACCCTCAAATCCTGTTATGTATCACCCAACAAATAATTATTTACCAGTTCAGGTCCCGCTACCTCCTTCGTATATTCCATCAACAACGGCTGCACCTTATACTCCTCAAGTGTTCCAGCCACAGCTTCAACATTATCCTTCTTACCCATCCACGCAAACTCCAGCGCCACCTCAGCAATACGGGCTACCAGTGATACCCCCTCGAGGTCATTCCCCAGCTCCATATCCTGTCTATCAATCAGTTACTCCGTCTCATGAGCCGATACCTACGGGCAACTCAACTTCTAGCGTTAACGGTACTTCAAGACCGCTGCCGCCTGAGCCACATGTTATTTACACCCCTCCGCTTTCTGGTGTTGTTCAAGAAGGCATTCCACCTCCACCGCCCCCATTGCCGCTTCCCCCGCCTCCCCCGCCTCCTGTGCAATATCCCCCGGTGCCTCCTTCACAAATCCCTGTCGTTCCAATATATCCCGTTGACAGCGGGTCTCCGGCACCGCCTCCACCGTTGCCGCCAGCAGTAACGTCGGCTCAAAATCCCCCATTTCGACGGGCAAGTCTTCCAGTTCCACCTAGACCGTTTCCCCACCAACAGCTACCTTATCAGCCTCCTCCGCCTCCTCCGCCTCCTCCGCCTCCTCCACTCCCTGTACATGCAACGGAGGAATACTCTTTTGCCTCTGTACCGCCACCTCCCCTTATGCAGTGAACCAAATTCCTCCTGCCCGGGTCCGCCATCGAAGTCGCCTATCCGGCTTCATACTTTTTTGTAAATAATGGTGTTGCGTGTGACTATCGCTCTGCGAGTCGTGTTTCCAATTCATGATGGGCGAAAGATATTAATTAAACTTCTTAATTTATCTCTTAGTCTGAACTTTACTCTTACTAGATGGACAAGAAGTCGATTGACATGTAAAAGTAACTATGCTCCAAGTAGAATTCAGCTATGTATCCATTTCCTAATTTTGTGCTCTCAAATCTGTGTCGCTAGATTTTTCGCCTCGGTGAGAGGCTCTCCATTTTGCAATCTCGGTTTCAGTGCCTACCAGACCCTGTCGTGCAAGGTCAAGACGTGCTTCCCGGCGAATGATATTCTCCTCCCTTCGCCGAAGTGCTTCATGCGCCATCAACGCCTTTTCTGCGCTGAACACAAGACCAGATACGGCGACTAGTTTTAGTAGTTGAACAAATGGTGAGGCCAGGCCAATGTTGGTAGTCTATCTGAGTGCTTACACCCGGATACCAAAAAACCCTTGAAAGCCAGTGTCTGTCTCCTGCCCCACCGATGCACGTGAGGTCATGTAGAGAAACAATCAAACCAACTACTATATACCTAAACAGAGGCCAAGTGTAGTGTGCTAGAATAGCCGATCCGAAACCAATTGCTGTTCCTCTCAGTGCACCCTGCAAAGGCGACCCATTAGTCTCAATCAGGACATCTTTGCGGTACTTCAAGAAACATACCTCAACGGCTGCTCTGGATTGAATCTCATATGCCCTTTCTAGATCCTCTCTGTAGCGCTCCCGAGTTAACATCGAAATCCAAACTGGGATCAGCTGATCTCGCCTATTTTGCACGTGCCTATAGAGCACCACATGACAAGAGTGACAAAACGGACTACTAAGAACTCAGTGATTTCATTCTAAATGTACGTGAAAGTAGGCCATGGAGAACTATGGGCTAGTGAGAAAACATGTGGACATCCTCACTTCGATTCAGTCCACCCGCCAAGCTCGACTGCGAACGCGACAGCGAGTTTGGAGAACTCTAGCATATGACTAAAGCTGAATTCGTCGGAAATATCAATACGACTAGAAAAGGTGAGCTTAGTGTTTGATAAAATTGAGCAAACTCACTCGTTGGTGGAATGAATGTGATGATTAGAATTCTCGAAGCTACTTTCTGCGAGAAATAAGATATACTATAGCAGGAACAGAGAAAGGCTAGCACTAACCGATAGTAAAGATTGAAGGATATCCTGCTTTGTTCCACGAGGCACTAGACGGTTGATTAGGACATGTATCCGGCAAAAACAATAACAAGATACTCACTGGTCACTACAAGCATAACCGCATTTGGTCTGCATATATATTTAGTTCGTATCTGGTCAAGTATGATAGGCACAATCTTACTTCGACGTAGGGTATGTCCAGATACGTAGAGACAAGATTCTTGTTGAATTGAGTGAGACTAGTCAAAGTCAGTCTGCCCATAAAGGATGACTAGGCAAGAATCTTACGCCTGATCCACATAATCGATGATCACTCCAACTTCTTCACGACTACCACGCTGTAGAAGAAATCAGCATTAAAATAAAGTAATACCAACTCCAACACTAACCTTGACCCACGCTGTCATGTCGAACTATACCAGTATC
>Ga0157363_1005283_pt1 | contig 12018 bp, 8 predicted proteins | sample AttsexASBM1_FD_111477 | JGI IMG/M metagenome (GOLD analysis project Ga0157363, IMG submission 111477) | Fungus gardens microbial communities from leaf cutter ant in Ribeirão Preto, State of São Paulo, Brazil - Atta sexdens ASBM1 | ecosystem: Host-associated > Fungi > Mycelium > Unclassified ...
AATTTTAAATCAAACTTACTTTAACATAATTTTTTATTAATTTTATTTAATATGTACCAAGTTTAAAATTAAATATGAAGAAACTGTAAAAAAATAGCGACCCTATTAAATAAATGTTTGCCAAGAAAAAAGGTAGAATTTCAACTTATTAAAATCTCAATAAAAATTGGTAATTTTCTTGAAATAATTTACATACTTTAAATCAAGCAATTTTAGTTTTTAAATTACATAGCTCCTTCATTATTCATGTTGTATTTATGCAAGATAAAAAAAAAGAGAAGTAAAATTTTAATTTCTTTTTTTACATCATTTGCATTTTCACAGAAGTTACTCACAAATTTGGGGGACAGCTTTCAATGCATCTTCCCTCGTGTCGATAATGTTTACAGACGTAACATTCGGTATCACTTGGACCGTAACATTCCCCGAGACATTGTTCATGACACCTTGGTCTCTCTAATTTTTGACAACGTTGGGCAGTCCAGCAATAACTTCCAGGACATTGAGAGCATCCTGCGAAATATTATTTTTTGCGTTGTAATCATCTTTCTAATTTTCTGAGAAATAACGTTTAGTTGCACTTTAAATCTTTATTATTAAAAATCTTTATATTTGGAAAAATATTGATATTCTAATTAAGACTTATATCTATCACCTTTCACATGATGCGGGCAACTCTGTTCGTTTCTGTTATCTTTGATGAAGTTCTCGCCGGCCGAAACAATGAGACTCCAATTTACGGTATTTGTAAAACAGAGAGCGGGATTCTTCTCTATGCGCACGCCACCCCGGGATATCTTTGTCAGGTTGATGAGGCCGATCTGCGAAAAGTTTCGCAGGGATTAGTTGTGGAATTACGAGTCAAAGGTCGAATGGCTGGTTAATTTGATTGACTGATTAATATCACTTGACCTGAACATTTGACCGAGCCCTAGGCAACATACTGGGCTATATACTTTCAAACCAAGACTCGACTTGATTCGGCGTGGGAATGAACGATTGAGATATGGAATGTACGTGACGACCGTCATGTGTATGCGGATAAAAATTCTTTGTAGCGTTCGCACGATATGAAAGCTGTGCTCGTATAATACTATTTATTTTAACATGTTGACATTATATTCGACGACCTCATAACTGCGTCAAAAAACTCCTGATCTTTCTACTAAATCTTTTATAATTTTTCTTTATATTGAACGCGATTCAATAAATACAACAATCTTAAATCCATTTTTACTACTACTTAGATAAAAGTTGGCGTCTTTAAGATCACGTTAAAGTTATGCGTGGACCCAATTAAAATTCCACTTGGAATAATTTTATTATTCGAGAAAACAAAGCGCAAAGATTATAAAGTTAAGAATAAGAAGATGAAGAAATAAAAAGTCGAGCAGAAAAGTCTACACGATTTTTACCTCCTGCATGCTCTTCATTTCATAAATCATGAAAGCGTAATCCGTAAGAAGTATATCGCCTCTGATGACTTCGAGATTTGGGAAAAGTTTGCTGAGACTTCTCAGACCTTCCACACGATATAAAAGAAAATAACCGGTGATCTCTCTCAGCTCCGGGAAACTAACGTTCTCGAAATCCGCCTCAGTGTTGTTTTCAATCAATACGATTTGCAGAAAGCCCTCGATCACACGGCAATCTTTTAATACCGCGAAAGTGTCAACACTGTTTCTGATATCTATGCTCTGACAGATACCATCTCCGATTGTCATATTCTTGTGCCTTCGTCCTTTCTCTCGTCCTACCTCTTCGCTTGATTTCGTATGCGATTTGGGCAGATTCGACGATTGACTAGACTGCTGACTGTTTTTCGACCCGATATCCGTAGATCTGAAACAATTCAATTTTTCATTAATTTGTTTTACCGTTCAAATGTTGACAGAATTCTTCCAGTTGAAACAGCTTTCAATTGTTTTTCTAAGGAATTCAAAAGGAGTTTGTTAACGCGAACAAATTTATCGATCCTCTTTTCGTTTTTTCTTTTTTCACAAACATTTCACGCGGTTTTCGAAAATTCAAACAATCTCAAACCGTCAAGATATTCCATAGAAATGCTCTCAGGAATTATCATAAAAAATTGATAATTTCCTTTTCAATGACTCTAAGCATTAATTGATGCGACAAATCACAATCTTCTTATTTAACGATAATAAAAACGAAATTTATTTTTCATTTAGTATTCAAGTGTCTTCTTATTCGGAAAATAGAAATACATTTCGCAGAATTAAAAGGACCACTTGCATTTAAATTATACCCTTTGTGTAGTATCACGAATTATTCGTCAGACAAAGTAAAATTAGCAATTAAAAGCCCCTAATAACTCTAAGAAGATTAAAGGGAATTTTAATAGCGACGGTGTGTAGAGACGTCGCAATCTTGGCCGGCGATACTTGTGATAATCAACTTGAGAGGACTAATTGGTGAAAATAAAGTCATTTTAGTACTTATATTCGAATAAACGTTAGCACGGTGCAGTTATACCTAAAGTTCACCGCTTAAAACATTTCAAGGAGGCAATCAGCAATTTCCGCACACGTGGACGCCTTCCGCGTTTTGAAAATTTGCGGACGGATATCACGTACCTCTCCAATTACGGAAAGAATTTGCTGATATACCGGGTAAACGTGAGCAAAAGTTCAGTTTACACAAAAATCAAGTAATTTGTTCATAAGTAAAATGGTTTATTCAATCGATTTTCCAATAAGCTCAACTCTTTTCTAAAATTTTTGATCAATATTTTTTAATAATAAACCTGTGTATGTTGTTACATTTAAAAGGATGTTTTTCGATAGAGATATAAAATATAAAAAAAAAGTACCAAATAAACGTATTCAATAATATATTTGACATATCAAATTTATAAAAATATCAAATTTAGTATCTTTATATTATATATATATATATATAGAAATACCAAAAATATTAAAAAGAACATCAAATTCATATCTCTGAATCTTATGATAATATACCTGGAGGTATCAATCGCTCTGTTATTCCTGTAAGCAGCCAAGGCATCGAGAGATCCAGACTCATAGTAACCAGTAGTCGCTGAATTCCGATCATAGTAAAACTCCTCTTCGGAGTCCTCCTCCTTCGTCCTGTCCGCGTAATCGGGATCGTACTTGCCCTTGGCACTTTTATCTCGATACTTCGTACCCGCTTTCGGCCACCTTTTCTCCTGGCAGAGCGCCAGGCCCACCATCGTCACGCACAACAGAACGATCGGCAGCAGCGACTTCCTCGTCTTCATCTCCTTGTCTCATTGAACACCGCGCGTTTGAAAGTCTCCCGTTGAACGTTCCGACCTTATCCCCACGTGCCGCCCCGACCACCACTTTCGTTTTCTTTGATTGATCGACGATTGATAGTCGACCCTGCGAGCTTGTCCCTATTCTCCTTCGTCCACTTTTTCCTCCCTGCCCACACGGCCTCACTCGCGTTTGATTGTTTGGGCTTCTCAAAGGCGGTAATTAGTAGACTGTAAAACGGATCGTAATTCCCTATTCAGTTTAAAAAGGAGAGAAACGCTACTCGAAGTTATATGCGATAAACTGTAATGCTTCATTTCATTATCATCTTTAACTCATAATGTAAAAAAAAGAAACAGCAAGTTAAAATATTAGTCATTTATTGAGATCAATTATAAAAAGGAATGTGTAATAAGAGCATTCGTATGAAAAAGAATGAACAAATGAGCTATAATAAACGTTTGTGAGTTCTATAGTAATTGACCCTTTTAACCCATGAGAGTGCTATGTTAGAATTAAATGTTTAAGCAATTCATAAAGTGTCAGAAGGAATGTGCAGTGCTATTCTCTTCTGCTTTCCAATGTTTGCGGGTAATAATAAAATATATATATCCAAATAAAGTCTTTTTTTCTTTTTTTATCTGAATCCAAAACTCTTAGAATTGGATATCTAAAGTGCTACCCAATTAATAATAATTATCCTAAAATAATTATCCCAAAAGGATATAAAATACGAATATAATTTATATTTCGTTAATTCTATAAATGATTACTACTCGACACGCAAATCTCCTGCTGTACCTGCGGATTAAAAGCAACGCGATTCCCCTATGAAAAACACTCTGGATTATTCCGCGCTCTTGTTGTTCTCCTCTTCCGTCTTCTCCTCTTCCTCCAAGGAGGTAATCGATCGATCGTCTACGTCCAGGCTCGCGTGAACCTTCTCAGTTTCTCCCTCCCCCGTGCGGGCTCCGGGTAACCCGGTTTCAAACTCGCAGGGGTGTTTCCTTTCCCGGAAGAATCAGAAGTCTTGAGGTTGCGCGAGTTTCCACAAAGGTTGGTACAACACAACAAGTAAGGCTGATCACGACTGATGCCTTCAAGATATCTTCACAATATCTTCTTATTGAAAACGAAGTATATTTGGGCCTTCATAATTGCGTCGTCGTCACACGTCGTAATTATCTGTCGAACAAAAGTTGAAACGTAATGTTTAGCTTTGAGCAATTTCGATTTGTTGCTATGAAGAATCAAAAAGTGATAGATGAGACGACTTTAATAAATTTAATATGTAAATAGATTTTAGAAGTGGGAAATTTAAGATATATAAAATATAATATTTCCAATATCGCAATATCAATGTATGTGCATCTATTTCATTTCTTTCTATATCACATTTCTTTTTTATTTCTTTTTATATTCAAGTGCAATATAGAGTAATTATATAATATATGCGTATGTAGTTAATTTAATTTTGGGTAAATTTGCATAGGTTGATACTTGAGAGGATATTTAAGTGTATCCGCTAATTAAGGTTACATAAAAACTGACAAGAGTTCTAAACTAATTCACAAGTTAATATGGTAATGTCGAGCCACATGCACTTCAATGTAACTTCTACAGTTTTTCTAACTGTGCATTTTGCAGTTAAATATTCTCTAAATAACTTCAAATAAACGATACTTGAATAAAAATGAAAATATTCGTTGTTGTCTTTAATTAATTCTATATAATCAAATAATAAAAAGTAAATAATTTGATTAAAATATAAAAGCGGACACTTTACAAATATTCAACGTTGGATGAAAAACGCAATTGGATAAAAAACACAGTTAAATAAAAAATACAATTAAATTCGGAAAAATATGAATCTTGCAATTAATTATAACTAATTATATGTGATCAATATATGATTGTAATTAATTATAATAGTTTAATGTCGCTATCGACTGATTTTATAATTAAATACTGCGGCTAAAATTGTTAGTCACAGGTAACCATAGAAATACGTATAGTTATACATTGAAAATGATATCAAAATTACTAATGAATATCAAATTATTTCCAATGTATGTTAATAATTCTTGGAATTCAGGTTATTTCGTAATAATTCTCATTGTGCGTCTCGTATTCTTTATATATACGTATCCGAACAATGTAATTATCATATTTCACATAAGCAAAACGTGCAACTGCATTGTACATATCTCAAGTAGGGATCTAGTTAATTAACTTAAGATATGTCCGTTGTTGAAATTTAAATAAAATTTCGCGCCTATACATATTGCCGCAATAAAACTTCGTTTTTGTAGCATTTGTATTTGTTGAATACGTGCGATTCTATCGCGAAAAATTACGATTTTCCGGAAAAGATAAGAGAGAAATTCAATTTTCGTGAAAAGCAATCTGAATTATCAGCGACATGTTATCACACATATGTCGTTGCGCAAGATGATACAATATTAAAAATACTTGCCCACGATATTTTCATCACACATGAATGCATCTCTATCTCAAAGTTTTGTATTATATTAAATCAAGTTGATTGATTTGTGCTCTCTTTGGCTTGTCATCAAAAATGCTCAAGTATGCTAATTAAAGCTACGCAACTTACACGTAAATAACATATTTCAGATTTTGTCATCTATTTTACATTCGAGATTTTATCGCCTATTTCATATTTAAGATTTTATCATCATTCCTTATCGTTACAAAAGTAGAAAACGAGAAGTTAAATGGGAAATTTTAACATATTTGCTTTTATTTTTGATAAAATATAATTTTATCAAAAATATTTAAACTAAGTTTTGAAGTAGAGTATAATTTTGAACCCCATGCAAGACTCTTGGACAAATTGAGAGTTTAAGTTTTATTAGACTAATTTGCATACAAAGTAATTCTAAAAGGTTGTTAAAGGCAAGATGTGCTCTTTGACATGTTCGAGGATAATCTTCCTCAGCAATGATCTTCGTCAGCGTTAAAACTCTTCCCCCCTTATTATCTTTTTAATTTTCATTAAGTAACCTTGTAATTATGTCTCGAACTATAAATTTGTTTCAACTAAATTCTATGAGGAATCTGAAATTAACTCAAATAATTTGAAATAATTCTTATTATACACATTTCTATATCTGCAATTTAATTGCCGAGAAATTTATCTTCTATTCCGCTTGTAACAACAAGAAAGATCGTCAATGCTTCTTAATGTTAAGAAAAAGTCGGCTCTAAAGAGAAGGTACTTTAATGGCTTGATTTCGAATCACGTAGACTCCAGACCTCAAGAGTTTGATTCGTTTCTCTCATTTACTTCTCCTCTCTTCTTCTCTCGCTGCCCTTCGTCATCGACCTTTCGTTTTTCTACACGGTCTCGCGCGCTTTACTCTGGCAGTACCATATACTTACAACATCCATTTCGGATTACGACGTCAGCAACAAGGAAAATTGCGTGGATAGTTCTTGGAACTTAACGTCCGTGAGAGAATGGTCATTTGAAGAAGGATTTTTTTTCGATAAAACAATCTTACGCCGAGAGACGCCATAAACTTCGTAAATTAACAATTACTTCAACGTATTGTTTCAATCTGTATCTGTGGTAAAAACGGAAATTTAGAAACTGCAATTACAACATCGGATCTCGGATAGTAGCAGTCACGACCGCTATCACATTTCGTCGTTCTACCGCATTTTATAAGACTTTATGAAACCAGAGATCCTCTCCTCGAGGTAGAAGTTATTCGTGTGAACGTAGCAAGAATCATAAATAATATTCGCATATTCTTTCTTGTCGCCGTCAAGCGGAAGTTGAGACACGATAGTCGACTACCGATATCAATTATCTTGTAAAGTCAGTGACTTCGATCATATCTCTACTTTTTTTTATTTTCAATCTACAGAATTATCATATTACGTTTATTTAGGCTCTAATTAGATGTATTGATTGTAATAAGTTATCAAAACTAATAAAAAATAATAATAACGGCTGTGGGAGTCAACACAGTTATTAGTGCGATTATTTTATATTCACTCTAAATCTGTAGCAATGAAATTTCACTGCACTAAATTGAAATTTTAATACTGGCATTAGTGGCAATTGCGCCAATGTTACTGCCAGTGAATTTTACTGCAAGATGGGAAAATCCATTCGATAATTAGAATAAAAAATTTACTCTAAAAAGGAATTTAGAAGTTAAAATAATGACAGAATAATGTCATACCAAATCCAGATAATAAGGTCTACGGAGACAGATTTTAAATAGATCATGCTATTAATCTATTAACTTTATTTTTAATTATTTTATTCTGTCTCTTATGTTTATGTCATATGTGTCTCAAGATGCGTCTCGCCCGTAACGATCATGACAAACGACAAATATGTGACAAACGGTACGCTAATGTCGCTTCACTCCTTGCAGTAACATTCAATGCATCTTGTAATGCATTATCAACTAATGCTTAAACCACTTCGATTAATCGAATAAAATAGTCCATTCCTTTATGTAAGAATAGACTAATTTTAAAGCAATGAAAATCCATACTTTGCTACTTACTTTTGTTAGCAGTAAAATTTTCATTGCTACAGATTTAGAGTGTTTATTTAGTTTATTATATAATCGCACTAATAAGTGCGTTGACTCCCACAGCCGTTATTATTTTTTATTAGTTTAAATTTGGGGAATCCTTGCTTTCTTATTTTGTTCAAAAATTTAATTGCAATATGTAAAGAGATAAAAACTGCAGGAATTTAATTGAAAAATTATCATACAAGAAGCACTCTTACATTAAGTTTTTAATGCTTTGATAAGAATGTATTTCATTATTTTAAATTAAAGTTGCTTAGTGAGTTCTCATTGCGACGTCAAAGACTGGTGGTTTAGAAGTTGTGAATCTCGAGGGGATTTTTCAAGAGCTACCGTCATTATTCACAGTTTTACAAGTAGTACCGTGTTTCGAAGAATGTTCGCTTTATAAAGTTTCGAAAGTGGTTTCGTTGACGAGAGGAAAACGACCCTACACTGGAAAACTCGCCAAGTCCGAGATGATCGTCGGTGCGAATTTCTGCGTTTCTGACGTCATAATCCACATTCCACCCGCGCTTGGTGGCCACGTAAATAGAATACAGGAAATGAGAATCCGACGTTAAAAATTAAAGAAATTCGAATATAAATGGATGATGAACGAAATTTTTCACAACCGGATTCTCGTTTAAATCACTTTATCCGCCTACTTAGGAGATAAACAGTGTCGTCGGCCACTTAGTCGCTTGCGCGATTCGGACGAATATCTTAATTCGTCGTATAAATATCGCGATAACGATCATAGGGAAAAGGGAAGGAAAGGTATGAGAGGAAAGAGGAGAAGTATCATCGGCGGCGGCAGCGTCGATTAAAAGCCGGATACACGTACGATAAAACACGAGAACTTGTTCTGCGATAAGCCCGCACCTGAGAAGCGGAAGAATCTACGTCCGTAAACTTATTCTTTTAAGAGGGGAGGAGGGAAAGAGGGTAGGAGGGGGGGAGGGAGAGAGAGCGAGGAAAGGACGAAAGAGAGAAGAAAAAAAGGAGAAAATAATGGAATTATGGGCGACTTTCGTGATAGGTTAAATACGCGCGCATAAATTTATTCAGTTTTACTCACATATGTTAAGTAATGTAGATCCAGTAATGTAGGTCTCATTTAGTAAGAAAAAACAAATTATCTTTGTACAAGATTACAGAGATTTTTTTCTTTATCATATTTTATATATACGTTGCAAACTTAACGCGTTACTTATTTTATTTCTCAGTCTCGGCTTTGCTAGTCTGTGGGTGAATAAAAACGGAAAGGGCGATGAAATGAAAAATGGAAAAGAACAAATAACAAAAATGAAATGACAATAATTATCCCGTCGGTATATTCGGTTCAGCAACTTTAAATGAAAAAGTTATAATCATAACCAATCTTAATTGATCACTTAATAAAACAAATAAAAGAGAGAATAAAAGATGATTTTGTTGAAGTAAAAGCTCTAAAAATTTAACTAGACTTGAAAATAATTTTATTTGGACTAACAAAAGAAGATAATTATTAAAGAGATTGTTGTACAGAAAAATATCATTCCATTGCTAAGAAAAGTGATTACTCAACTTACTTTCTTTCTTAAGAATTTTTTCTTGATAATCTTAAAATGTAGGCACTTATTTTAGTTCATTACAAATTTTAAAAAAACTCATTATTATATACTCAAAACAAGAATTTATTTTCTTTTAAAGATATTGTATATTTTGTCGGAGAAACGACTGCATAATAAGTAAATCAAATTTGTTTTAATCTAATAATCTTGACTGAAGTATTAAACTTACTAGATTCAGAATATATTTTGAATAAACAATTTGCTTGTGATGAACTTATGATATGATAGATTTACAGATATGTGAACTTTTGAAATACTTGAAACTTGAAACAAGTAATTATTACTTACATATTTTTCTGTGTGTAAAACCTTCTGCCAATATTGTTATCAAATTTAAGTTTAATTATTTACATAATTATTTTGTTGCTAAATAACATTATTTTTCGATTTGTATCTAGCTAAATTTTTAGATACTTCAACAAAATCCTTATGTGTAAAAATATGCATCTTCTTGTTTTCGTGGATCTATTCGAAAGTTATTAAATTTAGTATTTTAGTAATTTAATATTTTAATAAATAATATTAATATTTTAATAAATAAAATAGTAATAAATAAAAATAAATTAAAATTAATTATAAATACAATATTTCGCACGAAGAAGCATTTGAATTTCGTAGAAAAAATAAGATAAAGTAATTACGTCTTCACTGTTCTTACAACACAGGCATCTCAAAACCGACACTTTCGAGTGGATTCCTCGTATTGGTTCTCAACCACCGGAGAAGAGTAGTCGAAATCCACAAACACCGCCGTACTTCATTTCTTTTTTTTCCTATAGTGATCTTCAAACACGAATAAGCGGATGAAGTTGTTTTTTTTTTTTACTGGGGTGATGGAATCCCGCATCGCACAGCGAAATAGACAAATCCGTTGGTGATTCGAGATCCGAGGGAAGATGAATGGACGTCCCAAATGTCCGACGAATGCTTTGAATACATATCGAATAGATCGAATACTTCGTAGCTTCTGCAGCTGGCTCGATGTCTATATGTGTGTGTGTATGCGATGAAGTTAAAAGAAGTCGGCCGCAGCCGCTCTGCTGTGGTCGCACCGGGTAGAGAATGACTCACACGGCACAACCGGATTCGCGAGAAGTGTGACAGGCGAATAGCACCGAATGTTTTACGACATGGGAAGTGTGTTTTTCGGATCCCCATATATTTTACGTGAAGATCTAAGCATGCGCCTCCGCGCAAATTTGTATTATTTACGAGTTGTTTACTGCCTATTCACTTAGACCTACACTGTAAAATACACGTCAACGAGTAATGTATTTGTCTTCCTATTTATTTTCACAGTTGATTATCCTTTACACAAACGCGATACACTGATATGCACAATGTGTATATTTTTATAACGCATATTAATAATGCGTGTGAATTTCTATCGCTACATTGTTGCGGAAATATATTTCTCCCCCGAGCGATGACACCTTTAAAATAACAAACAAAAAGAACAATCAGGTGTTGATTTTTTTTTTTTTTTTTTTCATTTCCTTTCCAATACACATGATGGATGATGAGTAATAGCGATTGATGGCGGCATCGTGCCAAGTGTCTCAAAACATTTTTTGTGTATTAAATTGATCGCAAAAAATTCATCCTGACTTTTACGTTAATGACAAAAAAGAAGATCGGCGAAAGCTTTCAATATAATATTTTCGTGATGCACATTCATCACTTGCACGTTGATTGCTACATTGTGTGCTGCTCGTTTTAATTTTCCCAAGTTGATACCGATACTCCTCGATATGTCGACACCTTCTTCAGAGGATGACTTAAGTATCGATGTTCCACGTTCATATTACACTTAAGTATACTTAGCACGTGCATGCGCGCGCACGATGCTGATGGATGACTACCTGCGAGCGTGCGACCAGAATGACGAGCAAGAAAAATACCAATAACGGAATAAGGACCGAATCATATTGCCAATCGCGCGATAAGATCAACATCAACGCTGTTCACATTTTCGATGATAAATGGAGGTGATTTTTACCACAAGCTGTTGCGTTTGATGCCATTATGCGATGCTCTTTGTCGTTCTTTCTCCTTGCTACATTGTGGCTTAACTCTCATTCTCTCTCTCTCTCTCTCTCTCTCTCTGCTTCATTTCAGCTCCGTTTCCCTCTCTCTTTCTCTTTCTACCTTTCCTCTGTCTGCCCTTCATGTCGATTTTTCGCTCGACAGCCGCCAACACGCTCTCCTTTTCTTTATACCGCGTAGGAACCCCCGGCTATTCCCCTTTATCCCCGTTTTTTCTGCACACTTAGATACGGCGCATCGATTAATAATGGACCTGCTTACAGTGTTGCAGCAGTTTCGACGCGGGTCGTTTTATTCGTGCGATCGTTATTACTATGTTGCAGCCACCACCAGCGCAAAACCAGTTTCGATCCTGGCACTACGGTAAGTTATGTGCTCAGCGTCTCTACTCGTTCGTAAATATAACGCGCGAATATTTTCGCACGCCTCTAGGTACGCTCGCGACAACAGAACGATGCTACATTGTTATCCTCGTGATCGAGACTTTTTTCTTCTTCGCTGTCAGCCACTTAGAATTGACGTGACAATATTACAATAGTA
>Ga0157363_1005285_pt1 | contig 12018 bp, 4 predicted proteins | sample AttsexASBM1_FD_111477 | JGI IMG/M metagenome (GOLD analysis project Ga0157363, IMG submission 111477) | Fungus gardens microbial communities from leaf cutter ant in Ribeirão Preto, State of São Paulo, Brazil - Atta sexdens ASBM1 | ecosystem: Host-associated > Fungi > Mycelium > Unclassified ...
GAGGATTTCCGTTATCTGCAACTGCAATCGTCGCCATTTGTCCATTTGCGCTACTTATCCATTTGAAATTTGTTTAATCCGTTTAGGATTTCGTTTAGATCGAACATTGTAGCTATTTTAAGTTTTATAATCAACAATGATTATTAAAACAATAATAAGAGTCTATTTGAATATGATTTTTCAGACATCAATGAGGGATGGTGAACATTACATTTTTGCAGTTATATTGTAATGTTTTGCCTATGTACTGATAATATCTATATCGAAATTTTAACCAAAATTTCAAATACAATGTTATCTGTTTTTTATCCCTTATTGTTGTTATTGAATAAAAAAAATTGATTTTATTTTTATCGTTATGCACAATGTATTTTATCATTTATTCATTACAATATGTTGTTCATTAGCATCACAATTAGATTTCATTTATCTCGATATTTGATATGTCACATCGAGATTCGATATTGATAACATTATAGTTATTCCAACAATACTTTTATAATTGATCGAAACAGGATATTAACAAGAGAACAGAAAGAGAGTAAAAAGTTTAATCCATTTGACACATACCTAAAATTATTTCCAACCGCGACAATCAATCCAATTATCGAATAAGTATAGTTTTTGTGAAAAAATGCATGTCCAAATACAATCCATAAATGACACGAACATCAATGCTTGTTGTGAGATTTATGTACAGATATGAGGAAAATCATCATTCATTTCAACGTTACGCCTAAAATCAAACTTAATGTATACGAAACTGAATGAGTATACGAACATTGACGAAAACGTAATCTTAAATAATCATACGAACGCGTAATTATAATTGACAATGGGGAGATTTGTGAAGAATTTGGCCGAGAATCGAAAATTCGATCAGCATGTTTGCGAATTTAGAACCTCGAACACCTCCGTCACCTTTCACCGAAAATCCAAGCTATTTGTAAAAGGTCTTCAATTAGTATTAATTTCCCATTCCCCCCCCCCCTATTTAAAGACACATGATTTTAAATAGAAATGTTAATTGTCCATATTCTCTTGCACGATGCCAGACTCCTTCCAACCACATTGAAGTAAAGGGCAGTTATCCATAAAAAATTGTAATAATGTCGCATTTTTGTCTGTGTAGAATTTAATTTGAGTCGAGTTCATTAGAGATTTTGAATAACCTAACTATATGTCAAAATCTATCAAATAATGTAACGTGTATCTATTTATTTTGTATCTATTTGTTTGGTGCTATGTTGGAAGTTATGTGAGCTACCTCAATTTTAACGATATAACGGAATTTTTATACTGAATTTTCGGAGATTGTTTTGCATATGTGAAAATATTTTGAATACATAGTGATAATTAATATCACATATATGTTATAAAATTAAAAAGTAATATGCGCGAATTTAAAAGCAACATAAGTCAAAATTTATATTAATTTTTTCAAAAACAATGAATTATCAAAAACAATGAATTATCAATTTAATGGTATATTTTTTTAAAGCATAATAAATTATCACTGTATATTCAAACAATAGACACTTTACGCTGACGGTCAGTCGTATTAATAATAATTAATTAGCGGTTGATTCCAACTAGTAAGAGCACGGTATAATAGTAACCGCTGCGGGAAATACCCCTAGATGTTGAACACCGTTTGGGTTCGAGGTTGGGCGCGTAGCATTATCGTGTTTAGCTCGGGGTGGGATTATGGTGGTGGTGGCTGGTGGTAACGTTGGTGTGGTGGTGGTTGCAGATCACGGGCTTGATGAGGCAGAGGGCGCGGCTTACCACCACCACCACAGCCATCACCAGCAACATCATCGGCATCGCCATCATCATCCACTATCCGTCCCTCCTCCTCACCACCGTCATCAGGCGCAACTGGAAGACGACACATCAGTTAATCAGTCTTCCACCACGGCCACCACGATCACGACGACCATCAAATATGAACGTGGCCAACCGGACTTCAGGCAGCAGAGATTATTGCGGGAGCACCATCGACAGCATGGTTACAGGTGTCCCCTCTGCTGTAGGACATTGCATGATATCAGTGCTATGAGGGCGCACTTGGATCATCATTATCCCAGAGATTCACCCACTTGTCCCGTTGCCTCCTGCGCCAAAACCTTCTCCCATCCCAACAGTGTCAGGAACCATATGCGACTGAAGCATCCTGTAGAGTGGGACCAGATTAAGACTTTGAGGTGGACCTATGTCTGATGAACAAGCGAAGATCAGTATAACTCTGATCGCATGTCGTAACTTTAATCTTTCTCACAAATATTTTACCAAAGAAACTTTGTTTTTTATTTTCTGGTGTGGCCCTATATTTCTTTCTGTGTTACTGGGCGGCGATAATAAGTAATAAGTTATTATATTAGACTTTTTACTTGGAGACTTTTTAGTTGGAAATTGCTGTTAGCATTATTATACAATAGCAGAAATAATGAATATAGATCTAAACGATTTAATGTTTTTTTGGAAATATTGTTATTAATAGGATTTTGCAAATTATTATTATTTATTATATTTAATATATTCCTCTATTAAGATTTATATTTTAATAAAATATTATTAATTATTTATATAATTGTACAGTAATAATTATACTAATAATTATATACAAGAAAAAATAGTATATTTTAATGAATTTAAATATCTGCATTTAGATATTAATTGACAATCATTCCTTGTACATGCAAGAAATTTCATTTAACATTTTCATAATAAAAATAAATATCAAATTAACATCAAATCGAGCTTGTTATCGCCGCGCTGTTTTGAATCATGTTGGAAGAGTCTGGTCGACGGAATTTGGATTCCTTATCAAATTTACAGATATTTGGATATCTACAAAAGAAATTGGTGAACGTTGATAGGAATATACAAATTACGAATTATCTGAGAGAAAGTCTACCGTGTATCCCCCCCCCTCACCCCCACTCCCCGGCGTGATAGAAAATGCGCAAAGGTGACAACCGAACTTTAGTGCTTTATTTCGAAACACGCACCCACCGTGAAGTTTATCCCTAACAAAAGCGCACACTGTATATATGCGAGAAATTATATCGACAAAGGAGAGAATTTATAAATATATATATATATGAAAAGCTATTATATTGAGCATATATATATATATATATATATATATATATATATATATATACACACACACATAAAGAGATATACATAGAGTTGATTTTGTATAAAATGTACGAAACAGTATTTCCTGTAGAGCCTGAAGCGTAGATCACGCCGTAGAGAATGAAATGATATACTTACACTGCGACATCCGGCGTACGCCGGACATTGATATAAGAATTAGATTACGTATCTAAGAGAGAAAACAATGTTCCTCTAAGCTGAGTAAGCCAGCCTTATGTTAAATAATATAGTCTTAAGAGTGTAGAAACTGAACAGAAGAGCGCACGATGACTACGACGAAACCGAGCGGTTCTAAAAATTCGTTTTACTCTTATGATCGCGAAGAGACACGAAATTGCGCTATGTGTGTGAGGAATGCTGGCGTGCATACACGAAATGCATGAAAATGTGCAGGTTACTATGTGAGTGAATGAATTGCGAATGAATACGTCGACCAGAAGTACAGGTCGCTTAACAATGCCTAGCCTTATTTTTCTACGTCTTACGTTTCAGTATTTCTTAGATCAAGAGTGCCCCAAAAGACGTTACGTTCGAAATCGTGCATATACTAGAATACGCCGCGAATAAACACAAGGAAGTATATTTATATATATTTCTGTGAATGTACGAGTTGTTAGTTGCGGATCTCAAAAGGAAGTGTTAAAATACAATATATATTAGTTTTTAACCATTAACACACTTTTTATTGGGCTATCTCCAATTTGGCTCAGATAGTGTTTTTTTATTTAGTATTTGGAGTGTAGAATTACATAGAAAAAGAATACAAAGATTATGTGTTGAATGAATTATTCAAAGTTATAGTGAATTATTATTTTTCCGAAGTCACAATAAGAAGGATGAAAAAAGATCAAAATTGATGATATTAATTCAATTTATGGCTTATATGAGAAGATTTATAGATTTTCCTTTTACTAAAAAATAATTTACTATAACTTTGAATAATTCATTCAGTATATAATTCCTTTTCTATGTGATTTTGCATTCCAAATACTAAATAAAAGACATTACATGAGTCAAATTGGAGATGACCCAACGAAAAGTGTTAATGGTAAGACAGAATTTGCATAAAATTTTTGTTAATTTACATACGAAATGTATTATATATTCGATATTATATTGTTTGGAAAATCGGGCGCTGCAAAGTAATCTTGTTCATTTATTAATATTATTTATTATCGGTTTTATCTTTTCCTGGCTGACAACTCGTACTATAAATAATGTATAGAATACCGTACATATTATTTTAGCAGATACTAGCTTCTATATACATATATATATATATATAAATATATATATAAGATGTACGAAATAAAGTCTATACTATTTAAGTAATGCTTTGTACAATAAAAAGTACTCACAGAAAAATCCAGAGTATTATATTTCCAATCTCTTATGAATAGTTATAACACTCGATTACAACATCGATGTGATCGATTTTAAAAGAAAGACAGTTAATATTTCGTGTAATTCTCTCTTACCATATTTTTATGTAAGTAGAATTTTTTTTTGTTTCATCAACAGTTTTTCTATTATTTTTATTCTTTCTCAACTCAACAATATAATATAAAATTAGACGATATAATTTTAATTATTTACAAAATTAATTGCCTTTAATGAGAGAATAAAATTTAGAATGTCGATATAAATCAAAATTATTCCTATCGAAAAAATCATTGTCAAGCGATCACATATTGATCATCAATGATCCAATTTTCTTTCTTCCATAAAGAAAGAGGTACATGCTCTTACCCATCCATCATTTATTTTCAGTCACTCGACGAAGTCTGGATATGATTCGAGTTCGTGCAACGGATCCTAGGCCTTGTCCGAAGTGCGGAAAGATGTATCGTTCAGCACATACATTACGCACTCATTTGGAAGACAAACATACAGTCTGTCCAGGATATCGCTGTGTTTTATGCGGAACAGTAGCAAAGTCTCGGAATTCTCTACATTCACACATGTCGAGACAACATCGAGGCATCAGTACGAAAGATCTTCCAGTTATGCCGATGCCCAGTAAATTCGATCCAGAATTGGCGTCCCGTTTATTAGCTAAGGCTGGAGTCAAGGTGAGTCCGGCTGAACTTCGCGCACGAGCCAGCCCAACAGCATCTCGAAGAAGCGACATGAGGTTGGAGCCACCTCGTGCAGGTGCATCCGAAGTTGACAGCTGCGGCGGTGATGATCCCGAAGACCTTAGCCTTAGGTATAGTTCGCCACTTTCGAACACCGTTATTACTAAGGTAAGCGGCAACAGCAACAGTAGCAGCAATAGCAAGAATTCAACAACGATCGTCCCCAAGTCCTTGGATACCATGCATGGTAATGGTGATCTCAACATGGCACCACTGCCACATGGCAGTCATCATTCAGGCCACAATACTAGTGCGATTGCTGGCTCGGCGATTTTGGACACCTATTTGCAGTTTATTGCAGAGAACTCTGGCCTATCAGCGATAGGACTTGGCCCTGAGCATGCGGCCGCCGTGCATGCACATGCCGCTAAGATGCGCATGAATCTGGAAAAACACGGCAGTCGCAGCTTGGAAGATTATCCTATCATTGGCAGAGACGAGGGTCGAGGTTCCGGAGTTGTTCATGAGGACAGACAGGAATTTGACAGACACAGCGGACTTGTCGAAGCGGAATCGTCAGGTGCGGATGATGACGAATTTAGCGAGAATGAGGAGCCAGAAGTGATAAAGGAATAATTCCTTCCTTTTAGAATAGCTAATGATTTTAAAGAGCTTCGAATTCTTCGAATTAATGACGAGTTCCTCGAAATGATCTACAATTTGCGGCATTAATTGGCGCTCGCGACAATTTAATTCTTGTTTAAATGAAACAAGGGAAGTAATATATGTGCCAGATCGTCCATCCGAAGAATCGACCAATGATTCTTATTTCTTATTGCCTGCTCTATTACTGCGTGAAATAACTTGTGAAGTTTATCGGATGCCAGATATGTTTGAAAAATTAAAAAGTCTTCAAAGTATTTTGAACGCAAACAGATTAGATGGTGCGTGGATAAGCTTGCTTGTTGGATTAGAGCCACTTAATTGCCATTACAGCAAGTAAGCATATGTATATATGCAAAACTATGCATATGCAACACGCACATACACATACATGCATACAGACACACACACATATATATGTATACAGCGCGTATGCGTGATGGAGAGCACCCACATATACGCCACAAATATTCCATCCATCTACCTCAGTGCACATAATAGATGATAGAACAGACTAACGAATCTCAATAAATGAAGAGAAGATGAAGTACGCCGTTGGATCGCAGAACAACAATGATCGCAAGGTTTGATTGTTGCAAGCTCTAAGATATCAAATATGATGACTAGGCAAGGCAATTTTGCTATTTATTTCTCGAAAGTTTAAATTGATTTTAAAATTTATGTGCGATAATTAACACATTTGTTATTATGTTATTATTATTATAAATGTTGAACACACATTTTTATATCACTTAAATTTATAAAAATTTTAGACTTTCAGACAACATTTAGCTATTTAAAAACTTTTTTATTTGGGTAATGTGCGTAGCGAATAGTATCATATCGTATCTATCAGATGCACATAATTGAAATACTTTGATATATTAATGCTATGTCATTCATATATGAATGACACTCAATTTCATAAAAAATTCTCCAGAAAGTCAAATATATTTTCTTTTATAATTTATTATTTTGCCATAAAAATAAAAATTATTATTATTAAATAATAAGTCTTTTTATGAAAATTTTTTTATGAACATTTCTGTATTTATTTTTATTTAAATGACTAGAGGAATTTTTAGAAACAAAAAATGTCATTCGTATATAATGTAATTATGTTAATAACGTTTAATACATAACTGTCTCCTGCTCACTAAAAAAAATTGATATGGATTATAAAATATTCTTGTAATTGCAGGCGCATCTGAAACTATTATAGACTTTATTCGCGATATGAGTACGATAATTGTGTTTTAGTCTTGCTCCAATTAAATATTCTTTAGTGGAATTTAAATATAATTATTCACATCATCAATTTGTTCAAATTCAGATATTGGATTTTTAAGATAAATATTTTAGCGGAATATCATGTAATTCTCTATATAGCTTTAAGTACTATAAATATCAATAAATTACAGCTTGTATATATTTTTCGAAAGGTAACTATTTACTTTAATTGCAATTTGTTACAAAAAGAAAAATGAATTTTTTAATTTTAAAACAAATAAAATATTCTCTAATGCCTAAAAAAATTAAAGAATTTTGCAAAAGGTAACTGATAATTTTGCAACTTAATTAAAAATACTTATGTATTACTTATGTATAAAAACATATCTATATTAAATAACAAAATATGAATACTAAATACTTAATTTATCAGATGAAACGGATAAATTTAAATAACGCTGAAACACAATCATAACTAAATTATTATATTTATATTTATTTTGAATTGAAAAACAGTGGAGCGAAACTGGATCACAATTAAATCGCCTCTATATCGATAGTGAATAAAGCATCTCGATTGTACATATACACGCTTTTGATATTTAATTAATCTTTTGAATTGAAAAAAATAGTTGTTTTTTTGAGAACATTTTTTTATTCAATGTTAAATGTGAGTTCGAAGAGTAAAAAAAGTACTGAAAAAAGTATGTCAATCATTTTGACATATTTGTATAGATTACGTGCGTTGACCCATTTAAGATTTGATTTAATTTTGGCTAATTACAACTGGATTTGTTGTTTATATTCTGTTTTTCTTTTCAAGTAAGTAACTTAAAAAAAGGAGAAAAAAATGTGGAATATTTAATTCCATTTTTAGTTTCTCTTTAACCTCACCTTTTCATCCTATCATCTCTTGCATGCAACATTTCTTTTGGGACAGGTATTTTAAGCTTGCCATGACGTAGTTAAGTAGTGATTTAAGTTTGTTGTTGACAGGAAAAAACGGTAGTTATCATATGTCAGTAATAAAATATTAGAAGTAAAATCGGCGCGGTTTTCGAGATTGTAAATTGCACTAATTATTAACGAACTACGATAAAAGGCGATTAAATTTATTCCGCGATCTCGCGATGAGAGACTGCTACGTTTGGACGTAAATGCGTTTAAACACATGGCTTCTCGAATAATGCAACGAATATATTATTATTCGTTGCTTGCGCAAACGTAATGTTCTTAGCGCGATAGAGATTTCTTCTATTTTCGCGAGGCGTAGAGAAAAGTTAAAGGAAGATTCGCCGCTGAAACGTGCACGACGCGAACGTCGTGAAATTGTTTCTACAAATATATATATATATATGTATATATATATATATATATATATATATATATATAAAATTCATAAGTTAATTTCATTGATAATACATTTCATAGATTCTACGTATATGATAATAATAGAAATACACGTATATATGTATTCTTTATATATGCGTATAAAAAAGTGGAGAGAAATTTAGCAATATGTAGCAGCGTGGCGCGGGTCAAACGCGATTGAGAAATGTTGAAAAATTGTTTTCTCACTTTAAAAGATAAACTATATGTCATATTTTTGATCGATTTGACCAATTGAGTTACGATACATCGGATATCTTGGCCCTTGGTGCGTGGGACTTTAACGTGGGACTTTCTTGGAGATCTGTATTTTTCATAAAAAGAGAAATTCTAGTTGATCAATGCTAAAGATTGTAACATGAGTTAAGCATGAAGCAGTTTGAAATTTCCATGAAAAATTACCATAAAAGACCGCGAATTTTATCTTAACATAAAATTCCGCGCGAGAAACTATGAGTTGATTAAAACCACAATATTTTTATGCGCTCTGAATTTTTCATGCAGAGAAACTATCGAGAAACTATGCGGTGCTCGCGTACCGCTTTATATTCGATAAAAATATTAAAAAACATAAAAAATTGAAAAGTCAAACAGAAGTGATATAAAAAATCAAATTATGAAAAGTCATAGAAGTTATAAAAGAGTTGTTAAACAAGTCATGAAAAAAGTAAAATAGAATTATCGCGTTTATTACAAACAAATTAAATTGTTTGTAATAAAATTTAATAGCGTTAGTTATGGAAATATATAAACGTTGATTTACAGAAGAATTGGATACAAACATTCTATTAGTAATTGATACTATAGGAACATGTATATCCCTTGAATCTTGAGTTCTGTTGCGTTTCATGATCGTTAAAGTGAAAATTATTAATAGATGCTTGTATTTTAATTTTGAATAATTAATTGAATATCTTAATTCACAAATTTTTGATGTCAAGTTCTGTTAAACATCGAAACAAGAAATTCAGGACTATTTCATTATTATTATGCTAAGACTATATGAACTATTGGAGAAATGATTACATTCTCTTTTCTCTATATAGTATCTTGAGAACTCAGATCAGATTCTTATCTGTTACCCAAAATAGACATTTTCTTATCAGTAATTTTAGTTTTCTACATCAAATTTAAAAAATAGTTATTGAAAAATGAAAACTTTTTAGGCCACGTATTTCAATTCATGTTGACAATGCTCATCATTTGTCTTTGTTTAATTTAACAAATAACAAGAATAAATCAGAGTTGTCACAGACCTGGAAAACCAGGAAAAATCAAGGAAATTGATATTAGTCATGGAAAACCGGAAAAAATTAGAAAAAAATGTAAAAAAGTCTAGAATTTTGAAATTTGCTCACAATTTCCTTAAACTGCTCCTATTCTAATATCCTATTCTAAATAATTGTTATAATTTTTTATTATATGACGTTTATAATGAAATATGTTTTGCACACTTTAAACGATTTTAATAAAATAATTAAAATTTATATTTTATTCAGTATTTTTATTTGATCGCACTTTTTTGTAACTGCATTCTTTTCCAATTTATTTCTAATTTATTTTTTGTTGGCACCCAATGAATTTGCACCCAAAATTTTAGAATGCTATTAAACTTTTTTTGTATTGTTTTTAATATAAATTATCTTTCCTACAATTCTTGACTTTAAATGTGTTAAAATTTATATATTTTATATTGAAAAGTTTTCCATTTTCATCTGAAAAACTTGGAAAAGTCAGGGAATTTTAAAATTTATTTTCTGTGGCAATCCTGATAAATTTTAAGCATTGTGAGCGTGAATCGCAGCTTTAATCAAAGATAAGAAAATGATATTTGGAATCAGGAATTTGGCAATTCTCTGTCTTTTATTCTGTGGAACATTTTATTTTGAACACTTAATGGAATAAGTATTTATTGTTATATAAAAAACAATGACCGCATCAGAATTAGTACCTATTCATACTGGATGCCCAAAATCTGCCCAAATTGACTCAATTGGACTGTTAAGCATAATAAATTTAATTTAGTATGCTAAAGAATAAGTATGTATTTTTTTTTAGCACAACTTTATTCTGAAGGTATAGGTTGAACTCAACAGGATAATGTACTAAACCTATTCAATATTTTTTAATTGATCCTACACCTCATATTCTAATTAATTTATAAGAAATTATGAGAGAGAAGATTATGAAAGAGGAAAATTTTATAAGAAATTTTTCCAACAAAAATGAAGTCCTATATACAACGCACAATAAAGCAGAATCTAAAAAGTTGGCCCAAATTTAGAAAAATACTTCGTCTAATTTTTGTCTCATATTACTTTCTTAGTTTTTATAAACAATTATGTTAAGTTAATTGCAGTATATTAATTATAGTTATTTCATGTTATTTCTGTATAAAATGGTCAGTGTCATTTTATATTGGTCATTGTAAATTATAAACCAAATAGAATCCAAAAGCCGGGCAAGTGAGAATCAGCGTTTTACTTATTATTACATATAATGTTAATTACTTATTATATATAATGTAACAGTTTTATTTTTTTCGAGCTATGATTAACATACGTCTAACAAAATTTTTTACTAGTTTTAAGAAATTTAAATTGTTAACTTGATTTTTCTTTATTCAATGTTAAGATGAATTCTTTTCTTGTTCTGGATAAAATCATTCTTTTATAATAAAATTTTTTTATTTGGTTTGTTTGACTTGATTATAAAATATTAATTTTTTGATAGATTGTACAACATCAAATCTGTAAATCTGATGGTGATTTTCTTTAGACACGCAAGGAATTAAATTTTGATTTAATTGCTGAGGATGGCATCAAAGTGTGTTGAAACGTACTATAATTTTGGAATAAAGACTTAAAATTACATTTTGCGTACTAATTACCACACTGATTTTCACTGCCCGGCTTTTGAATTCTATTTGATTTTGAATTTGGAGAGTCCGTAAGAAGATTATGTTATTACTGTAAATTATCTACCTTTACGTGTGAAACATTAAAAATTGAAACATTTAAAATTGAAGCATTTAAAATTAAATTTTATTAGAGTTGAATATGTCAAAGTTATGAATAAAAGTTGCTAGATACAATGATTGACAATGATTTCTATTATTATTTTTTTATAGCAAAAATGTGCAATATACGTATATTAGTATTTCGAAATTAATTTTTTTCAAAAAAACTTTTTATGCTGCATAAGAAACTGCTTTTTACTGCACAGCAGTATTTCATGAGTAACTTTATTACATTCAAAAGAATTACGTACATAGAAGATTTTACATGTTAGGAGGCTATCATAAAAGTAAAGGGAAATAAAAATGAAACAATGATTAAAAGAAAAAAGAGAATAAAGAAAAGAAAAACAATTAATAATATGTCTGAATAAAAAAGAGAAAAAAATTTTTTAAATCTGAAAAAAAATGTTAACTTCCAGACTGCCCAGCATTCGACAATTTTTGTTTTATTAAAAATCTTTTAATACTATA
>Ga0157363_1005287_pt1 | contig 12016 bp, 1 predicted proteins | sample AttsexASBM1_FD_111477 | JGI IMG/M metagenome (GOLD analysis project Ga0157363, IMG submission 111477) | Fungus gardens microbial communities from leaf cutter ant in Ribeirão Preto, State of São Paulo, Brazil - Atta sexdens ASBM1 | ecosystem: Host-associated > Fungi > Mycelium > Unclassified ...
AATATTAGAAAAATATTCTTAGAAAGATTTAGATCACATATTTTCATGAAGTTTAATAATATAAAGGTTTTCATGAATTTTTAAATTATTTATCTAATGGGGAGAATTTATTTTAAATTAGCTCTATCTTACGATTGGATTGTCTGTAATTATTTATTGCGAGGAAGAAATATAATTGCATATAATTAAAATCTTAGTCTAAAGACATTTGAATTTCGCGGGCAATTTGTAGATACTTATATATATTTTAAACATATATATTTTAAGTAGAGATAACAAAGAATTGTGTGTATAAAATTTTAATATTTGTACTGGGTTTATTGCTCTATTATTTTTGTTTTTGTATTTTATTATGTAGAAATATGTGTTCGCATATTTAAAATGCCATAACCTTATAAAGATACATGATATATTGTATACATATACATTGCTATTCGTTTTAAAACATTCTGTACACATTATTCAATATTATTTTTATATGGTGTTATATTCTGATTAGTAAACTTTGTAAATCTTTAATATTTTATTGTTATCATGTTAGTTTTGTTCATGACGTATTTTATTGAATTGCTGTATCATTAGGTCTGTTCGACTTGCTTACACTTTTTACACTTAGTATCTTTGCTTTCTCTCTTTTCAGTACTAAATGTATATCTATCTCATTTTAAGTGTAAAAAGTGTAAAAAAATATAAACAAGTCGAACAAACCAATTGTTCCAAACATTGTCATTGAATGATAAATCATAAACAAATGAATAATTTCTTTCTTTTCAATACGTTTATACTTGTATAAATGAACGTCACTTACTTGGCCAATTCAACTCCAGATAATATAATGCCTCGCACATCTGTGGACATGGTTCTGTTCAGAAATCTGAAAAATTTTTTAATATTTATAGTTTCATAGCCGATTTAATTGGAAATAGATTTATTAGACGTAGAAATTCAATTAGATCAGTTAACACTACTTCTTTACAGACACAAATCGGTGAGTTTGCCTATTGATATAAACCTGTTTATTGACTGACTGGTGCAGATCAAATGGATCTCATCAGGCCCGACCGGTTCACAAGTAGTTGCGGACTTATACAAGGTGTCTTAAAAGTATATATATCATTCTAAAATTCGTTTATTTCGAATGAATTATTAAATTTTTTGTTAGAAAAATAATTTCCGTTTAAAATTTGACTTAACTGCAATTTCATTATAGTATTTTTACAATAAAATATTTAATTGAAAATATAAAAAAATATTTATTTAAAATATTTAATTATTCTGTTTAATCAAAATATTTAATTGAATTTATTTTATATTAAAATGTTAAAATGTTTAATTAAACTTTTTGGAGAAATTATTAATATAAATTAATTATGAATTATATTAGTTATTAATTATACATTTACTAAATTCAGATTTAAATATACTTCAAATAATTTTTTGTTATGAAAGAGAAATGCAAATTGTTTGGAGTCTATTTATCTATACAGTTTTTTCTGAAACACTTTATATATGCAGTTATCAGATGTTACGTTACGTCATTCGTACTGTAATTCTTATATGCGCACGAGATACAGAACGAATAGAATTACTTCGTGAGAAGTTGGAATTCAAGTTCTTAGCGATATTTTTTGATGATTCTTGACGATACACTTTGTATCAGTTCTCATATCCTTTATCTTTTGTTTATTTTATATGTTGAAAGTGTTTTATAAAATACCTTCTTTAATCTTTAATTATAATATAAGATGTTCGTAAATTTAAAAACCAATTTTATTATTTTTTATTATTATAGTCTTTTCATTTTATAAAATATTTTAATAGAATTTTATATATATATATATATATATATATATATATATATATATAAATTATAGTTAGAAGTAACTCGCTCTATCATAAAAAAGTTATTATGAATTAGATTGATAAGATATAATATCGATTAAATGAGTATTAATCTTACTTGAGAGTTCTCAATATCCGTTTCATGAGAGGATTTGATACAACAACTCGAAGATAACTGCTTAGTTTTATTTAATTTTTATCAATGGATGCAACTTTAGTGAAGTGCAAAGGGTAATATTTGGAAATATCAAATGTGTTACGCGTATTACGATATTTAATGCGATAAACTTTGACTCGTTGCTGACAATCAGCCTTATATTTAACAGAGCTAACATAATTATGCTATTTTCATAATTTTTATTTAATCTTAATAAACCTAAATCTGCGATACGTTTTATTTAAATATTTAAATATTTATATAGATAAAATGGATCATTTATTATTACAGATAAATTTATACAATTATGTTATATTACCGTTTGATCAATCACGCATAGTATGTGAGATGCATATTTAAATGCATCGTTACGCTACGGACGATATTTCATCGTAATCAAAATCCATTCGTTACAAATATAACAACGTATTTCTATTATTATCAATGATATTTTCTAAACTATCTCAGAAAACTATTATTATCATATATGTTATTTGAACTTGGTATCACGAAAAAATGTTTACCAGTAAACTGAAACAGAAATAATAAAAGTAAATAAGCTTTACAATATGTCCATATTGCAAATAGAAGTAGGTAAATATACAAAATTATTTGTAACAATTTAATGTTAAAAAAATATTAAATATTGATTATAATTATTTTCCTAGAACTGAAGATATTATTAAGACCGCAATCATTTGCACAAAAAATGATTTTAATGCAGCTAAGGCCGAAAAAGTTTATGTCTATAATTAAATGAATTCCAATTTGGTTCAGCGACATAATACAAAGAGAATTTACTTAGAATTTAGCTGGTTTCTCAACAGTTAATTCACCTCGGGCATTATTGTCTTCATCCCTTCGCATGTCGGTGATTGGCGGATCTGCAATATCGTTAGGCCGCGGTTTTGATCGGTCATTGTGTAGTCTCGCCGCTGAAAAACAGAACAATCATTGAAGATTAGTAAGATTAATTAAGATCCTCTTTCCATTGGTTTGCTTATTCACTAAAAATCGTGAGCCCGTCCGAGAAAGTACCATAATTTATTTAAGCTCACATGTTTTGACGTAAACTTATCTTAAGATTTGCGAGACATTTTTAATGCTAATTCTTTCTCTCTTTTTCCTTCTTATATTTATATATACTGTTAATCACAATGATAATGTTGATATTACAGTAAATTCGTATTTTTTAAAATCATATATACATATATTGTATATAACAAGTTTAATTGTAATTTTTGAATTCTATCTTACATTCTTCTTCTTTTTCTTTTTCTTCTTCTTCTTCTTCTTCTTCTGGCAACACCCCAAGGCAAAACAAGGCCTATTTCTATATACATGAAAATTGCGCGAGCTATTGTATTGAAAGATAGCCCTTTCCCATCCAACTCATCCCTAGAGACGAGATAATGGATGAGAGAATTATATTCATAGTGAAAGAATTATATTCCTGAAAAATATAAATGTAATAATGATGTATAATATGCAACAGTCTCTGTATAATTTTGTATTATATATTATATTTGAAATGATAAAATTTGTTATATGCAATACCTTCTGAAATTTATTAGGTAATAAAGACAATTATTTATGCAGAAATCTATTATCCTGAGTATTTAATATAATTGATTTTTTCTTCTTTATTCTTTATTCTTTACTTTATTCTTTTGAATGTTACATATTTTCTGCATAGAAATTCGAGAATTTATTGTTTTTATCTTAAATTGCGTACTTAAATTTGATATATTGTACTTAAATTATAATCAAAGGATTATATTATTTAAATTACTAAATATAACTTTAAAATATGTCACATTGCATATTTTACATCTTCATTTACTATAATGCTGGTTGCTATTATACGTATATTAAAATGAAATGGATTATCTTTTATTATTGCAAGCATGTTATTATATATCTTATTTTGTTGGACAAATTATGATAAAGAGATTTGAATTATAATTTAAATATGCGTGTTTAGGTAAAAAACAATTATATTATATGCTAAATACTATATTATATGCTAAATACTATTTTAACATTTCTATGGGAGACATTTCTATGGGATAAGAATAAGCACAGTATCGTTTTTTAAAGATGGTATTTCATCGAATTTTAATGTTGGTTGGGCTATGCAGGTTTAGCTTCAATATTGCGTAATTTAATCAAGAAAAATCATTAGAAAATTTTTAAAAAAGCATTTTGGAGGTAAATCTTTGTACTGTTCTTTATTGAATTTTTTGAAAAACTTTTTATCAAACTTAAATGTAATTTTAAGAAATACAGCAACATGATATTTATTAAAATAAGATAAGATACAGAATTGTAAAGACAAATTTTTTTTTAAAAGCGATTGAAAACATGCTAAAGTATAAGTATTTCAACTTTAAAATGCTTTTTTATTTTTTGATCTGTAATGATTTTTAACCGATTATGATAACCTGAATATTATGCAATTTTAAATTTCGATGTCCGGAAACTTTTCGACGGCAGTTTATATATAGAAGAAACAAATTTACATGTGCTCTATATAATACTTAATTATTTTTAATTTATTTATATGTTGATAGGTATTATATATATATTATCTAATAGGTATGATATATACATTATACTTACATTTAACTAAATTAAAATTGTTTTAGCATATTTAGTATATAATTGTTTATTAAATTTAAATAGAGGTTATCTTTTTTAAATCCTTTTCAGTTTTTTAACGTGTAAAATTAATCAAAGTAAAAGAATCTTTCCGGTTTGCCGATTATTGATAATGCTTAATAAGATATTTGTTAGTGTATCGCTATGATGAATTTAACTTAAGCTGTCCAGCTTATATTGAAATGTTTCTCATAGTGCATTGATCTCGTATATCTTCGAGACGGGTCCGAATGTTTTCCAACATCTTCTGGACTTTCGGCAGCTTCACGCCTCCCGTTTGTAACTGAAGCTTAATTAAGTCCAAGTCACAGCAGATCATAGATTACTTGGAAATTGGTGGTCTACGCGAAATTAGATCGATGCCGGCAATCGGTATCCATAATTGCTCGACGCTACACTGAGAAAAAAATATAATCAATTTTAATAAATATTTAGTTCAATACTGCCAACTAAGCATTTACTTACTATAAATAAATATTCGTTCAGTAAAATGAATTATTGTTAAATCAAATTAATGTTTCTTATATCAAATAAATATGTCTTTATATTTAATTGGCAATCTTCAACTAAATATTTATTAAAATTGACTATATTTTTTCTCAGTGTAGTTTTGCGTAGGATCCATAATCTAGTCGTCCCGAGGGTGCTTATTGTCTTTGCTGATTGGATAAAAGTTCCCCCCTTCCCTCTCTCTCTCTTTCATTCTTATTCATCATTACATTTCATTCTTTCATTCGTACTCTTATTCTTCCTCGCCCTTCTCAACAATTCAATCTCGATCTACGAATTTTGCTAACAGCAATGTTACACAGAATAGATATCACGAAACATGTCATGCGAATTTAACTATTCTTCTTAACTACCTTTGAAACTACTTCGTCGACTTAATGTCATTTCCGTTATATTTCCGGGCGAATCTGAAAGTAGTTGCTTATACAGATTAGATGGTCCATCTGCTGGTAGGCTGACCGGTTTGAAAAGAGAACTAGAATGAAAACCGGAATCTCAATAAAAATCTTTTATTATATTATATCTTTGTAGAAGATATAATATAATAAAACAAGTTTTTTTTGCTATGTTTCCAACTTCTTTGATCGTTATAAAATCTGAATGTATTTGGACGACTTACTTGGAATTGCTTATTAGTAACTATTATATGAGTTAGAATATATAAAGAAATAATTTTTATTTGAAAAATATTTTAAAAGAAATTCTAGAATAGCTATTATTTTATTATATTAAAACTGTATATAATAGATTAAATTAAAAGTTCTAAAATAAATTCTAAAATATAAGAATTAAAAATTTACTGCGGTGTAATGATATATATAAAAGAGCTATTGTTTTCTATTTTAATATATAAAATCTATTATTTTAATATATTATAAATTTTCAGAATGTCTTAATTATACGTTACATAATATACGCGTACATTATATCGCAAAATTTATTGTTAAATAATTTTGTCTATTTTCTCTTCGTTGCTTTTATCATGATAAATTGGAGCCTCTTGATCATCGAGATCAGCAGAATTAATACATTTACACATCGCGAAATCTTCGGCCGTGGTTATATCGAGCGACGCAGCTTGCTATGAAAAGGGATGAGTTTGTAGCTTCGTCGCGGCGTAGGTACCTACAGATTCCAACTTCTGCGGATAGTTGGGCTTAAGGGTTTCAGGGAGAAACTAGCCTTGGGGTGACTGGAGGCTATGGATGATCGGGGCTGAAGCAAACCGTCGGGATGGGTGATGCGAGGGTGAGGAGGATGGGCAAGGGGGCCCAAGGTGTAGGGTGAAAGGTCGCTGCAGATCTCGGAGAGCGTAGCAACTCGGACCGCAAATTCCTTTACGGTGTTCAGCGTGCGGCGCATTCGCAGTTAGAAGCAAGGAATCGGCTCGTTTTCGCTAATAGGGCGCGTCCAACTTCGCGCCGAGCAACTCGGTGAGCAACTCGCGCCAATGAGCTTCGGTGATACTTCGAAGGGCGCGTTGTCCCAATTCTCCGCTACGTTTCCGAGATTTCGATTTCAGGATTTCTATGTTTACCGCGCCGCCGGACACACAAAGCTCCATAGAGACTATTTGCGAGCACTTACATGTTAGTGATTCATTTTGATTGTGAGTTTTGTTTATTCATATGTTTATACTATCAATTATGTAGGTATTATTCTTTCACTTTGGCGTTAAGTTTCTATTGCAATGAAATGTCTTATTTTATAAAGTTAAATTGGAGGATTATTTAATTTTTAGAATTATTTAATGAATGATCTCATTTATATATATAGATTCTTGTTAATTCAAGTTTATTAAATTTAGCTTTAATAAAAATCATAAAACTTTATAAAAACTTTATAAAAAAATCATTAAACGTATTTTAATATTATTAGTTATTCGACAAAACATAAATTTAAGATATTGCTAATGATATTAATAATGATAATAGCTTTCGTTTATTAATAGTATACCCAACAAACAAGTTGACATTAATTTGATATTAAAATAATAATAAACAACATCAGCTTGTTTACAGAATACTTATTATTTAATTTCATTTAATAATGTAATGATTTTTATTTAAGAAATTAATGTTATTATGCATAATTATTTTTAGATAAATCTATATTGAAAGGATATTTCGATGGTTATTCGACACGCTTATTAAATTTTACGATCTCTTCGTAATTTGGTTACTGTGTACAGGTGAGACTCGTGATGTGTTTTCTATCAATGATCCTCAGTAGGGTGCTACTAGAAATTACTGGAAATTACCAGTTGCCACTCCCTCGTATCTAGACGATATCTCGAAAAGAGAAAGAGAGAGAGAGAGAGAGAGAGAGAGGGGGAGAGAGAGAGGGAGAGAGAGAGGGAGAGAGACAGAATATTACCGGATTGGATGCGACTGGCAATAAATAGATGATTGAACGCAGGTCCCGGCGTCAGACGACGGAAGGGATATGAAATTAATACAAGTCCTGCAGGCCTACCCTTGGAAGGCGTTTATACCTTCTCGCGAAGGTATTTCTGGCATCCTTAAGCTCCTCGAGTGGAAGGACCCTTCGATGCGAATATCAAGGAAATTAGAGACGTTAGGCAGGCTTGAATTATTGACGCTTCGTCGAATAGTCATACGGTTACTAAGTATTTCGTGATTCATCCTGGTGACCATTATATCTATTTGTAACTTCAGTACGATTTTATAGGATATGAAGATTTGCATATGTGTAAACGCGGTTTTTACGCCCCGTGAGATTACTTGTCGAATAAAGACAGTCGCGGAAAAATTGGATCACCGGCGATCTCCATAAAATTGTCGCGGTAACGATGAATTATCACTCGCGAAAATTGCACTAAAACGAATTAACCGAAGCACCGCGAAATATTGCGCTCTCGTAATTCTACGACTGTTCTTATTTTTCCCGGCATGATAAAATCTATGGCAAAAGTTCGAAGGTTCTACGAGATTGAAAATGCGTCGGGCATGCGTAGCTTAAACTAGTGGAAGTTTATATGGGATAACTTTGCAACAGACTCACGAAATAGGATTGACATTATCGCTCTGAGTTTAGCTACTCATGCTGATTGGATGCGGAAAATCGATAGCTGCGTAATAGGTTTACTCCGAAATTGAAAGTGCATTTTCATATATATTATAGCATTTTTATACATGCATATTATATTTTTCATGCAAAAAAGTCGGTTCTATTCATTGTTCGCAAATATTATGCTACGTTAGTATGAGTATTGTAGGATATATTGTTTTCAAATATCGCCCAATATTTTTGTTTAAATTTGATTGTTTCGAATACAATTTAGAGAAAAAGAATGCTGATCTTGCATTCGATATACAGTTGAGTAGCAACGCGATTAAGTTGCATTGAAAAGAAGTCATATTATATATATAACATTCTTGCAGAATAAAACAAATATCTCATATATTATATTACAAAAATTTTATAATTATTCTGTGGAAGAATTACTTACTCGATTTTTTGTAAACTTCGATCTTCGAATATTTCATTTTTATGTATGAAATATTTATTCAGATAAAATTATTGCTATGCCGTATACATAGGAAATATTAAAGAAACTTGTGTCTTCCTTAGGAACATGAGCACCGATTGATCGTTACGATGGTCGAGAGTGGTTCGGTCAATAGTTGAGAATTTCGAGGGTACCCTAACTGTGTTCAGAGCAGGGGCAAGAAAGATAACTTTGTAGAGAGGGTAAGACGTGGCTTGCTGGGGGTTGATTGGGCGACCCCTTACCACTCTTGCTGGCTCGGCAACGTCACCCTTCATCCTGTTTTCTCTTCTCTATGATGAAAGCGATTTCATCCCTTCTATACACTTTCTAGAAAAATGGCCGACTAAATACAATTTGAAGGGGTCCGAACAGTTCGATCTAACGGTCGAACGATGTACAAAATTATAAAGTTTTAATATAATGTAAAGTTTTAGACAAGTATTACAGAAAATTTTCAATGCTTTTTGGAGAATATAATATTTGTAATATGGAAGAGAGATATGACATCTTTATGTATTAATTATTTATCTTTGTGTGTTAATATATTTTTATGTATTAATAATGTTGTAATATTGAATAAAAGAGTCTCAATACTATTACTATTAATATTGAGAATTATATGATTGTTACAATAATAATATTGTAATATATCAATATTTTAAGCGTAAAAGAAAACTGAAGAATAAAAAATTTATATTTTATGTATAGAAAAAATAAATAATTAGGTTTAATGGTTTTTCCATACAATTTTATGATATGACTCAATTTTTATTAAATTACATAACACAAAAAAACCGTTATTGATAATGATTCCAATAGTCTTCTTGAACAGGATGCGTAATGAACAAAAATTGTAGGATCAGAATTAAACCGAATTGTAGTCGTGAACAAAGAAGAGAGGATAAGGAAGCAAAAAAAGGGTAGTTATCGTCAAGAGACGGGATTGATTTTCACCTGATGAGAACACGATGAATAACACAGATTCAGAAGAATTGAGAAACATGTTGTTTAAGAGAAATAGCTTTTGATATAAATTGGAATGATAGTTACCTATAAAATTATCCTGCGATTCTGAATTGCGACTTGATTGCTTCATTAGTTCTGATTATGATATAAGTGAAGAATGATAGAAAATTTTATGAAAACTATGTATAATATTCTATGAAAAATATATAAAAAAATATAAACGTGATAAAATAAAATTATAATGTTAGATATATTGGATTATCCGGAAAGTTCGTGCCGACTAACCTATATAATTTAATAAATGTATACTATTGTACAATAAAATTTAAATCTGCGTTTCAATTTTCCTTCAAAATCGGCACGAACTTTCCGGACAACCCAATACTAAGATTTATAATAAGAATTATAGTAATAGTAAAAACGAAAGTATTGATAAAATGAATTTATTTTAATATATTAATAGTGTACACACAAAAGTTATAAATTGCTTACAAAATTTTTGTTCTACAAAAAATAAAATTACTTGATGATTTTTCTTATAAGACACATAAGATTAAACATAACATACAAATACATACAATAATCATTCTTGTTAAACTTGTGTATAGTAAATCTGATTACAATACATTCACATAAAAGAAATTTTTATCTTGAAAAAAGGTTTATACTTAAATATTATTAATTAAAATTTTAATTGAAATGAATATTATCTAATAATATCCAATAGAAGTGTATTGAATTCTAACGCACATTGATTCGAAGCCATTCTGTACTTGTACCGATTGTGAGAAGTTCATGTCAAAGATAAAGTTTCGTTCACAAACTTTAAGGAATATCGAGGTGCAGTCGTGCCAAAGCATCGACATTTCTCTTAATAGAACAATAGTAGACGCCGGATTCCCTTCTTAGATAGCATCTACATCGTCTGGGGTGGCCAATGCAGGAAGGGTAACTACAACCCATTTCTGACCTCCATGAAAGTCCACGCTTAGATCGTCTCGGGGTGTCTACCATCTTAATACCAGCCATATTGAATTATGGTTATTACGAGGACCCGTTCTTACGATACGTTCATACCCTTTGAAGTCACGAGAGTTTCAATTCCGGCAAGCCCAATCGCTTTTTTGCTTGTGGTTAAGGGAACGTTTGATGAAGAGAATTTGCATGTTCTTAGACTTTCGTATGTTTGACAGATTATAACTTTACAAAGGTATCATCTCTTCTTTGTGTATCCAAATTAGATAAAAGAAGAAAAGACAATAGAATCAGAGATATTGAATACGACTAAAAATATTGATGGTTTAATTTAATTTTATTTTAACGATAAGGAAAAGGAGTATAAATTGGAGTTATAACTGAAACTGATAAGCTTCTTATATTATATTGAATCTCTTTTAACGTTAAACCCATTTTATTTTACATCGAAGTTTTAATCTCTCTCAAAGCTATGGGTTTTATTTCATCTAAACGCAAATACCCACGAGATTAAAATAATTCATGCCTGACATCACTTATCATCTTGGATACTCAGTCAACGCGTGCTTACTTAAGTAAGAACTTACTGACTCGAGACGCGCGTCGCTTGGGAGATTCCGTTCAATCACGATCTTCCGGTATTCCCAAAGGTGCGATTACTTGGCTAGAGGTACATCGATGCAGATGTATCGCGCGATGCATCCCTCCGGCCTCTTCCTCTCTCCTGGCTCCGATATTCCGCGAGCTTCTTGCCACCCTCACCCCTTGCCACCCGTCGTCCACGCACCCCCGAATAACCTTAGTTACTTTGCTCGACTGTTAGGTACCCGAAGCCAGCGCGCTGCTGAAGTACGAAACTCCCGGCTCCTAGGAGAGTCCTAGGTAATCACCGAACTTCGCTGTTCCCTCGGGAATGGGCAGCGGGGCCTCACCCCACGACTCCGGCACCAGGAGCCGATATAACTTTGTTCCTGGGGGTGCAGTACCGCTTCACGAGCCAAGGCGACTCCATAGCCATGGCTTGCCGTGGATTTCCATTGCCTTGCACGACTCACATTATCATTGCTATGCTATTCTGTGTCTTGAACAAGTGTCGTTTCACTTGAAAAATATTTTAATTACATGACTACATTTTATTTTTGCAAAATAAAATCAATTCTCTCTCTCTCTCTCTCTCTCTCTCTCTCTCTCTCTTTCTCCTTCTCTTTTGTCTTGTTTTCTTTCGCTATTATAAGTTTTTCAATCAATGTAATTTTAATATAGAATGGCGTATTATACTTTTTGCTTGTTATATGAGAGTATTAGTTATTATTTTGATAGTATTTGGTATTAAGTTATTTTTAGAAATTAGTATTATGTCAAAATGAATTAGAATACTAAAACGAGAAATA
>Ga0157363_1005288_pt1 | contig 12015 bp, 7 predicted proteins | sample AttsexASBM1_FD_111477 | JGI IMG/M metagenome (GOLD analysis project Ga0157363, IMG submission 111477) | Fungus gardens microbial communities from leaf cutter ant in Ribeirão Preto, State of São Paulo, Brazil - Atta sexdens ASBM1 | ecosystem: Host-associated > Fungi > Mycelium > Unclassified ...
GAAAGTCGCCTTATGTCTTTCTACGTTCATCATCGAGTACATCAGGTGACGTTTTTCAAAATCCATGGTACGAACTTGGATATCCGCGTGCAGACGCCCGGTAAGTTAGCCTCCGCGCAACCGATGCCCCAAGATATGATACCCGCGAGGAAGTACCTGCCATCCTTTCCGCGAACCTGGAGAGGTCCTCCGGAGTCGCCCTGTGAGATGCAAGAACGTAAAAGTCTCTCAATGGAAATTTGGATACATGAACAGCTAGTAGTTCGATTTAAGTATTCTTATGCACGTACTTGACACGAATCTTGCCCACCAGTCTCGTAACCGGCGCAAAGAAAAATGTCCGGTATGAACTCGTGTCTACCGGCCCTCAAGAACATTGACTTGCACCTATCATTGCTCACTATCGGTACGGAGACCTTGAAAGAGAGAATAATACAAGTTGGTGGAACCTAAAGACATATATAAATCCAAAGGATTTAATTAACAAAACAATAATTACTTCCTGCAATATAGAAGGTAGCGTTCCACCCTCGCTTAATCTTCCCCAGCCGGTGACTGTCGCGTTCTCTCCGATCAGGAGATCATCCGTGGCTGGTAGGCAGATAGGCGAGATGTGCGCGGCAAATGTCAAGGAACTTTCGAGGCGCACTAGCGCGAGGTCGTACTCGTACGTGAAGAAGTTATACTTGGGATGCACGACTTTCTTGGCGACTCCACGTTCCACGTAGGGCAGTCGCTCTTGTACCGACGAGAAGTCGTACTCGCCGACTCGTATCCGGATTTGCGACGTCAGCAAACTGAAACGGACAAGATTTAACGGTGCACGTCGTAATTGAAGGACGATGGAAATAATGTAGCATACTCACTCGTCGACGCAATGGCCCGCGGTGGCGATCCAATTCTCATTGAGTACCGCCCCGCCGCAACGATGAGTACTTGAGAAACCAAAGAAGGAGGTCCTACGTACGGATACCTGCCATGGCCATCGACCGAACGACGCGTCCTTGCCACCGACAATCCTCGTTTCCGGCCGCGGAAATAACGGTGGCACCCCGCACTGCATGTTCTTGCTCTCGTTAGCGGCCGCGACAGTCATTACCGAACCCGTTGCCTTCTCGCTTGCCGTCATCTCGGTGGTCGATAATCCTTGCGTCGTAGTGACGCTCGTGGTACTCGTGCTGCTTGCGCTGGTCGTGCTGCTCGTGGTCGTCATCGTTACCGTCGTGCTCGTCGGACTGGTACCGCTGGTGGAGGACGTCAATGTGGACGGTGTTGTGCTTTGCATTGTGGTTTTCTTCGTGGGCCGCGGCCTAGTTGAAGTCTCCAAGTGGGATGTTGTTATGTAATGTGCCGAACCCAAGGGCTTCTGATATTCGGTGCTCTATAAAATGAAAAACATCAGGAAGTCAAGTGTTAACGTTAACAATGTTAAGACAAGATCCCATTGTTTTTCTAAAATTTTAATAATGTATTTATCAATTTTTTAAATAAATAAGTATCAGATGATGTGTGTAAGGATAAATAAATATTAACATTTTCCGGGAGAAATCTTTTGTTTAATAATAATTTTTACAAATTTTATACAGTCCTACACGCTTTCGATTATGATTTAAACATGAGAACGAGAGGAAAGAATAATTATGGCAGCATAATTAATTCCTATGAAGAAAAGAAAACTTCGTACCTGTTGCGACTCGGTTGGCTTTAGACTCGGTCGCGGAGGAAAGTTTTCCGGGCCATTCTGAAGAAGGCTGGGACTATCGGTCCAGTGAGGTTTCAAGGACGGCCTAGGTGGTGTCCAGCTATTCGACCAGAAATGAGAACTCGTACCTAAAGATGGAATTCGTACGGTTTCCGGCACAGTAATTGCGGTTATTGGTTTGGATGACGAAGACACTGACGAAGACGCTGACGAAGACGATGACGACGATGATGAAAGCGAGGAGAATGATGTTGGCAAGGATGAGGACAACGATGACGGTTTCTGTTTTGTGACGAATGCCGGTTCTGTAGTCACTTGCCAGTGAGAGGTTTGTGGCACGGATCCGGCTGCGCTAGAATGAAAGATAAATTTTAAGTTGGGCTCGATATGCAATGGGCGTAAATTCGACTGATATACTAACCATACTAACTGATTTAAAAACCAGACGACTTAAAAACTAGTTGCATACCTGGTGGAAGGCTGTCTGTACGTCGGTCTGACAGTCGTTGTCGTCGACGTTTTCGTGGATAGTATCCAGTTGGGCCTCGAGATAAAATTCGGCCTATGATCTGGTTGACTGCTTATTGGTCGATAAGTGGTCGTTTTAATTGAAAAATACGGCTTTGAGAAATCTGTCGACGATGGTTTTGACTGTGCTGGCTTGGTTGCCCAGTGCGGTCGTTCAGTGTGCACGAAATTCAAGCCCGGATGCGTCTCTTTCCCCGGTTCCTGGGGGAAAATCAATATTCCATTAAACTCGCTGCTTATATCGCACCTAAAATAGCTTTGCTAGCTGCGATATAAATATTTCCAACTGCATCCAGTCAAAGGAATATTTTTATTAAATTTTTATCACATAAATATTAATTTGTTTAATTTAATAAATGCAATGTACAATTTTTACAGAAATACTAGATAAGACAGTTTTAGTTTTTTTTTTATCTCTTAATATAATTTTATTATAATAGTCAAAATGGACAAAATATTTTTTATAATTTAAATAAACTCTCAAAAATAGCCTGACTGATCTAAAGAAAGTGAACTCTCGACGACAAGAGAAGAATGTTATACAAGAAATCCTTTTAAAGTTATCTCGCTGAATCACGAGTTATAATCATAGAGTCATCACGATATAATAATAAATTTTCTTCCTTACGCTTTCAATGACGGAATTGACATTCGGTCGATTTATCGTTTCCTGGACGCTGAGATCAACATCTTCAGTCTTCCCATCGTCCGGTCTCGACTCAAAGGGCCTTTGATTGCCCGGTTTACCCGGTTTGCCCTGTTTGTTCAGGTCACTTGAATCAACGACTTCATCATCGGCGTGTTCCTTCCCCGGCAAGCGCACTATTAAAGTATTGTGTGTCTCCAGCTTGTCCTTGAAACCCGGCTGGCTTAGAACGGACGATGGATTGTCACTCGGCGTTCCATCGTCCGGCCTCGTCTTGTGATGATGAGAATGACCCGGATGATGACCTGGTCTCTTCGTTCCTTGCGGTCTTCCTTCCGCCCACGTGTCCGTAGACACGGAGAACACTGCGGGGGTCTGCAGTACATCGATTTCGTGCTCGGATGTTGGTTTGGCGTGCGGCCTTTTCTGCAAAGGCCTTCCGACACCGTGTGAATATGGTTTCATCGGTTTGGTCGAGCTTTCGGAGCCGTGAGATCCCGAGAAGTGATGGAGATTCGATTTCGCGGTGGTTGACGCTGTCGAGGAGAATCCCAAGAGGGAAGTCGACGTCAATCTAATGGTCTCGTTCCCGATTGGCTCCGCCAGGAGTAACCCTGGCCTGAGCGTCGTACCGTCGTGTTGCTGCTGGTGCTGCTGATAATGATTATGAGGATGATAAAACGAGCCTATCGTGTTTACTGTCGTGTTGTGAACGCAGCAACTGCCGAACATGAAGGTATCCACGCACACACCCACGTGCGTCCCCTCGGACTTGATACACTCCCACACAAACATGCACGTGCCTTCCTTGCTCTCCGAACCGGGCACTTTACAAGGTTTCGGAGTGATTTTGTAACCTGCACAAAATGGAAAACAGATCGACTATTTCAGACGTTCCCATCTTTCGGCGCTCGAGTCTTGAAACCTTGGATTATACGGTATTAAGAAACGCGAGCCGACAAAAGACGAATATCTCATTTATTTCCTACATACATTCTCCGTTAAACGTAACTGACTTTAATCTCACGTCTCCATTACATTATACATTTCTCACGTCAGAGTCCGAAGTCGGACAGCGCTGTAACGTTAATGTGCGATGAAAGCACGCTAACGTCGATCATACTGTCTTGGTGAATTTAACAACTTATAATTTCGTGAGAGACCGGTGTTTCTATGTACGCCCTCCGAAAAATCGGGCGAAACCTGCCCCGAGTAACAAGATTACATGTATTAAACTTGACGGGCATACTAAAGGATGACGTTGCGTGACATCATGTCGCACGGTACAGTACGATAGGTCATATCATGCTCGACAATTAGACTGTCTCACATATGTTATACATGAGGTCTACCTCACCGTCAAGTTCGGTGAAAGTGTACCACTTGTCGAAGCACGCGTGAGAGATCGTGTAAAAAAAAATGAAACTTAATAACTGGAAGGAGTACGTAGACCTGGACCGAGTCATTAACCGAGTCATGGTAAGACTCGGGTAACGTAAATTACGATCGCGGCGATGCGATGTAGAAGCTTCACGCAGTCGCTTTCACCGCTAGAAACACGATCGTGTCAGCCTGTATCGTCGACTGCATTACGTTATAAAGGGGAAGAGTCCACATTAGGAAAGAAGATTTTATTGCACGAGTTGCCTTTGAATGGATTCGAACCACTATTCGAGAATTGATCGTTAATGTCGTTCGACATTCGCTGGCCAGATGTGGATCTCGTTACAAAAATTACAAATTGTGCAAGTCATAAGTTAATGTCGATTATTCTACTTGCGAAATTGTCGCGTATAAAATATGTCCGAGTTGATTCGAGCCAAGTATTTCCTTTCAACACGAACGTCAAGACACCGCGTCCTTTGTTGGCAAAGCTCATAGCTGATTGCGCAGATCAATTATCTGAGAGCAGGGAAAAAAATAATAGATAAAGAAGCTTCTCCCTTCGGTCGGGGATTCATCGAAACAAAAAGAAAGTAGCACCTTCTTTCGCTTTTCTTTTCTCACGCTCATGCACGACCGACTGCACCTTGACCGAGTTCTCCTTCCAATTAAGCGTTATACCTTTATGGAGAATCTTCGGGCGGGAGAAGGATGCCTCAAAGGGAGGACGGATGCGAAATGAAGACAGGGAGAAGTGAGAAAAGAGGAGAAATGGCAGGTGCATTTGGCTGCTCGAAAGTACGACGGGGACGACGGGGTGGGTGTTCGCGGCAGCGGTACTGAAAAAGACGTACTACAGGGAGTATAGTATATTCGCAGAGATACCGAAACGCGGCGCGGCGCGTTTAAATGACCAAAAGGAATATTACTGACTGTGACCTCGATTCAGCGTACTGAGAGACCTGGCGATGCCCGACCACCAGAGAATCGTGGCCACATAACCGATCCACCGCATCCTGATCCCTGAAAACAAAAACAAAATTCATTATTCGGTGGCCGATTCGACCTATCGTCCGGTAGCTACTTATCATCATTGGTACATGTCAATTTAGAGCAGCGCTTCTCCCCGACGACGTATAAATCTCGAGGAGTCACGCGAGCCATGCCACGCCGGTGCTGTCAACAGCCGCGTCTACTACGTCGATTGCAGCAGACAGGCGATATAAATTTTGTAATTTTATATATTAAGTGCTTGTCAGCAGCATGCGAGCATCTATGTTCACTCTTTCGTCGCGTCCATTGTCTATTGTCTGCCATGTCTGCGCTCCTTTCTAGTTCACTTTCCCGTTGCACGCTTCTCATATTAACCCTTTCAGAGACGTATCTAATCTCACAACCACACTTTTTCTCTCTCTCTCATTGTCAGTGAAACTAAAACTAAATAACTAAATCATTACGGGCGTATCGCCAAGATCACGCAACTAAGTATCATAATTTGTTACATATCCTCTAAATGGCTATAATTCATATATGGTACTATAAGTACTTAAAAGAGGAATTCATGGAATACTCGGGAATACTAACTGCGTGCTTATATCAAATTTCCGCAATGTGTATTTGCTTTCGATATGCTTTTTGCCAGGCGACGAGATGAAAAAAAGAAGTTAAAAGTGATAGGATAAAATAGATTTTACATGTCCAACTAATAAATATTTAATCCAAAATTAGTAGAAGTTTGCTAATTTTTAATCTAATTTATATTTAAATTGATTTAGAGCAGGAATAAAAGTGTTTTTCTATATTTAGTAAGTTCCACCTTAAAATTCAGATTCAACATAGATATGAATAGAAGAATTTAAAATAGATTAGAGCTTTGGATTATTTTTATCTCATATCTTTCAATTTTAATCTATGAAGCAATATCATTTTTCCGCCTGTGTGCATCAAACGGTTTTGTAATTATATAAAGCTTTGGCTAAGTTTAATTTAAATTTTATGATTTAATGCTACAAATTGTATAGATCCTTTTTTTGTATGGATCGGCAAATATATTGCCGGCACGTGCATCCTATAAACTATCGGGACATTTTCAAGGATTGTACGAAGAATTCATGATTTCTAGTCGATCGTTTTGTAACAATCCGAGATAGCATCTCGACGATGCGACAGGTGCATCGAACGCACACTAAAACACATTGACAGGAACAAAAAAGATACCCTGGACCGACTTGTCACCGAATTCTGGCCCAGCATTCCAGGTCATCGACGCAGCATTTCGCTCGCTTTCGAATGCTCGATCGAGGATACCATCGTCTTGGAACTGTCTCGTCATCATTATTGAAATTATCTTCACCGATGCTACGCGTTTTGAATATTCCTCGCATTTTTTAGAAAAAATGTATTCAACGAATCCGTGTAAAAAACTTTTGAAAACTTAAGATACCTATTCCCGTATGTATAATTATTCCATATCATATATTATCTTTGTTGTTTCTGCATCTTTTTTTGGGGCTATTTTTCAAACGAATATATTTCTCTCCTTGTATAAAATTCAATTCTTTGTAACTTCCTTGAAATCGGAACACGACGAATAGGAATTGTGTCTGAAATTAATAAATGCGACTCTATCGGAGTATCGCATCGCATCTTGCATAACTTTTATGAATATAAAAATCCCGGATGTGCATCTTGAGTAACTTTCTCGATATCTAGAGAAAATAGATGCACAAGTTGGATACGTCCCGACAAATGGATATTTCTTTTCTTACTACAGAATTTACATTTGTACTCCAAGTTTTTACATAATACAGTCGATCATAGAAAGATTGCACTCTTTTTTCGATATATTTTTTCGATAGATTTTAGAATGCAGCCTACTCACTGAGATTGGTTCTTATTTATAGATTCAATATAAGAACCAATCGCTCGGTGTGTACATAGATAAATTATAAAATGTAAAAATTTGTTTTTCTTATCAACAAATAGACTCAACAAATATTTAAGTACTTAACGAACTAAAATACGTCAAATTGTTTGGTTATTAATAAATATTATTACGGTATACGTTGTTTACTTACTTCAGATTTTATAGATAGTGTTCACAATTTTATAACATCGTTATATTATTTACAAATGATAATTACGTTAAAATTTCAATCAGAAAGTCAAACGAGTTGACGTTTGTTTAACATAAAGTTATTCATTTTCTTTTTCGTTTAAGTAGTTATATTTAAATAGAAGAACTATGTACACGCATGTTAGAATTAATATCCGGCTTTTCTATGTAAACGGCTGTTGTAAAATCGGGTTGTGCAAAGTCTACTTCTACATGCTTGAGACAGTGTTTGCGCCGGAGGCCGCTCTGGGACAAGGTCAAGAAGCAGAATATAGAACTGTCGCTGGCCGCGACTTCTCTCACTACACCGGTAGCTGCGGTCGCTGCCACTTCAGGCAGAACATGTAGCAAGGACGGGCAAGAAGAAGCGCCGGATGACCCAGTGATCGCGGATTTCAAATCGTGTTTATCGATCTTCTCATGACCGTCTGCGAGTTGTGTAGAAGAGCTACTCTGTCGATAGCGGATTTATCCATTAGCAATAAACGTTTGCCTGAGAGCTCGCGTGTTAAACGGGCTTCAGAAGGAAACGCGAATTAATATTCATAATGATCGAATATCTGGTTCGCTAGGCATTTTTGCACCTGGATAGTTACGCTCGAATAATGTTGTAAGAAGTGCATATACAATACAACCATAAAATTAATGCTTCTCATAAATGAGTTTCTCAATCTGCCGTCATAATCTACCGTTGTTAGCGAAACGAATATGAGTAGATGAATAAACCATGCGTGATTTATACAGTCGTATCTGCGCGTTGTTTAATTAAAAATATTTGGAAACGTGAGACGAGCAACTCCAACACACGCGATCGCTCGATTTTTATACACGATCTCAAGTCATATATTTACTAACGTCGGATTTAAAAAGGAATCAGTCAAGAGCGGGTCCATTAGCATTCACGGTCGTGACTAAATTTCGTAATGCTTCAGGATCTCTCCTGTGTTGACTTCCCAGTTCCCAGGCACGTGCCACATCACGCGTGAGATGTGTACATGACTATTTGAAAGAGATACTGTATACCCTGTAAGTCTAACGTAATTCTTTATGCTTCTTTTATATACGAGCGTTAATTCCGCGAAATAGATGATCTCGATTGGATTTTTTTATATATTGCGCTTTTAATATTGTTATAAAAGGCACTTTACAATCATAGCAAATTGATATTGGCAATGAATAAATTCCAAGGAATATACTAACCTAACCTGATGAAAATTTTTCTCATAATTTTTATATGATTTGGAACATTTTTCAGAAATACTCAGAAATATTCGGGAAGTTTACATCTACTCTCAGAATTTTTCATATAAATAAATTCTGAAATATTCTGAAATTTCTAATCCCATAATTTTTAAAAAGTATTTTAAAATTTTTTAGATTTTATAACATTTTATCAGAAATTATACTTATTACATATTTTAAAAAATCTTAAAAATCTTACGATATTTCATAATTAACATACATGAAAAATTCTGCGAAAAGATAGATTTCTGAGAAATGTTCCAATTGGTATAAAAAATGTGAGAAAGTTATAAAATTATACAGAAATTCTGAAAAATTATATCAAAAATTCTGAGAAAAATTTCCATCAAGAAGTTAAGAAAAAGTCAAAACGATTTTGTCAAATGTCAAACGTCATAAAAGTTAAAATAATGATTTTTTTAGAGTTACATTTAACTGTTTATTAATATTGAGAATCAAAATAAAATCATTTTGATGTTTTATTGACTTTTATGTGTTTCTTGCTTTATAGCGATTAATGATAAGAGCACAATGCAACTACCGTAATCATATTACAAGTACAACAAGTATTGATCAATAAATGCAAGTTACTTGTTAAGTAATAATCGATAGATTACCAGAACAACTCGATAAATTGTAATGTAATGGTAATAATAGTATATATGACGAACGAGGTCAAAATACAGTAAAAACGATACAAATCCTTATCTCTATGGTAAAAGACAAGAACATCTTCATTGTTTATTCGGATTATTTCGCATATATGTGTTCCTCGAGAAAAGCATTCCGCGGCGATAGTCGCATTCCCAACGCACGTCACCTACCAAAGAAATATTCCGTAACGACTAGCGGTCATCATAGTTACTCGTCTTCTCTCATTTCTGCTTAATCGTTCTCATCCGACAGCAAATGCATCTCAAGATTCTCACGTTCGTAACAAGTTCACGCGACCTATTCACGTTCCGTTTGGCCGCATGTCTTGCGTTAAAAATAAATGTCTGAAGGAAACTTCATATGCTGGAAGAAGACTGGAGAATTAAAGAGATCGATTTTGTAACACGATTGCGTTCCTCGCATCGCTTCGCTGCAATTAATTCATCAACAGCATCGACTTTGCGTTAATCAAAAGCGCGATAATTGCAGAAATTTTCTTATAATATAATATTAAAAATGCAACATATAAAATTAATAAAAATATTTTGTCTATAGCTTGCATTTGTATAAATGTTTATATATTTATCAACTTGAGGAAAATATAAATAAACGATAATTCAAAATCTTTCAATTTCATCTTTTCAATCCAAATTAAATTAAAATTTTGCGCAACTTATATAACAAAGTAATAGTTTATTAAAATATTATATATCAGAGATAATCGTGTGATATTAATTTTATGTAGAAAAAAAAACATAAATCGTTTTTTTTTCCATTGTAGCAAATTTATAAGAATATTTTATGATTTTGAAACGAAGTCTACTCGCTCTTGATATCGTGGCAGTCTTCTGTGCCAGTGGTGCGATATATACGTATTGCTGTTACTTTATTTTAACCGTCGCGGGTGAATGATCAACGCGACAAAATAAAATCGCGGCAACGAACGGCTAGCACTGATTCAGGAAAATATCTCGCCAACTTCTCAACGGCGCGTACACCCTTCCACATAAATTGAGTTCTCCACACGGTGCTTTTTTAATCCTCGTGTAATTTAATTTACGTCTTTCCCGGTACGTTCGAACGGCGATGGCAAGTTTAATGAGCGGGCATAACAGTTCTCGCTTCAGGAAATGAACAATGATTAGGGGAAATAACAGAAGCGCGGTATGGTTTGCAGCTCCGCGATGTAAAAATATTCGATCCTTGTTCCGGTGTTGCTATGGGGAAGGTTTACAAGTTTTGAAATGATGGGTTTTTCGTTAGGGCACAATTGCATATCTTCATCGATTATCCGCGCTTTGGCATAGCAGTTTTCGATTCTGTATGCGCATTGGTGATCGTGATGGTGATCGTAACGCATCGGAGTACCGATGTGTCGAGGAGCAATGATGGTGCGCGAATTGGAGCAAATCGGAACAGACGAGAAACATACGTGCGCGTACGTGATAAGGCAACAGACGCGATCAGCGTGGCTGGCAAATCTGTTGCGAGCATCGAACGATCATCAATCGAATATTTTGTCTATAAACAACGTACGAGTTGTATATGACGTATACATAGATGAGCGGGTACAACATTGCTGTACGGCATTAATACAAGGTAGCGGAAGAATGAGATGTCCTGTCGGCGATGCGCCACGTGGGACATGGATGGGCCGACAGGATACGCTTCCATAATCTAAGGTTTAGGCGTCCCGTTGCACGGAGGAAGCCGAGCAAGGAACGTGGAATGAGGAGCGCCGCCAGTTTGATAAAAGCATATACGAGAAGGAGACGAACGGTCCCGTCGCGCCGAGCCACGCTTGCCGGTACCGGTCCAAGTCCTCACAAGACGATGCCGGTCAGATTCGATCCGGCTACGATTCGAACCGACTTTACGCGAAAGAACAGAATCAGAAGGATCTTATGGAAGCGATACCGACAGCCTCGGAAGTCAGTATAGAGTATATTTGATGCGAGATTGGATTGGAGAGAGGTCAGAACCAATTTTTTAAATGATTTACTTGGAATGTATCCGAATGTATTTAAAACATCTGTTTTTTATTCTTGAATTAGATTGCAGTAGAATTTTTTTTTCATTTCTGTCAAATACCAAACCTACATACAGGATGCGTCACCAAAATCCAGACAAATTTCAATTTCAATTTTCCACTATATTGTGCCTCCACCAGAGGTTGTTGTTAGCCTCCGAGAAAGCCTGATGTTTCTAGTAAACAGTCATGTTCTCAAAACGACCGCAATGTTGAAACCAAGTGCGGAGTATAATCGAAGAACCGCGATCATCGAAGGCCTTCGCGCTCAGCAACGGAAATAATTCGGTTCTTTAGATACCCAAGATCAACTGTTTATGACAAAAAAATTTTGCCGTTGTGGCAAAATATACGGCTTTATTCCAACGAAGGTTCCAGGATGCTAGCGAGGAAGAGTCACTCGAAAGAACGCACCGCGAGGACCTCCGCAATCGTTGAAAGGGCTCAAGCGTTGATTTCGGATGATCCAGGGCAATCATTGCCAAAATTAGCATCGATTGTTGGTGTAAGCTAACAATGCGTCGAATTGCCGAGAAGGATCTTCGATACAAATCGTACACATTAAAGATACGACAGATGCTCTCTGAGGTTGCCAGGACAAATCGAGTTGTTCGCCTCGGCTTCCATTCTGGCCTCCCAACAGTCCAGATTTAAATCCCTTGGATTATTACATGGAGCATAATTGAAAGGGTCACAAATAAGTCTCGGCATCCCAA
>Ga0157363_1005289_pt1 | contig 12014 bp, 13 predicted proteins | sample AttsexASBM1_FD_111477 | JGI IMG/M metagenome (GOLD analysis project Ga0157363, IMG submission 111477) | Fungus gardens microbial communities from leaf cutter ant in Ribeirão Preto, State of São Paulo, Brazil - Atta sexdens ASBM1 | ecosystem: Host-associated > Fungi > Mycelium > Unclassified ...
ACATTTCTTTCATAATACACATGCGAATATACATTTGCCATTATAATAATTATTCTCCTTCTCGCTATTATTGCCGTATTATTATGATTATACTTTATTCTTATTACTATTATTATTGCCATCGTCATCGTCTCATTATTATTATTATTATTAATTATCATTATTATTACTTATGATCGTGTATATTTTCTGTGTCTTTTGTCTAGTAGCTACGTGTAATCTTTAACACCTCATTACTTACTCTCGTATAATAATACTAGAGAAAGATATAAAGAAGTACTTTACTCACTCTTCACTTGCTCACTTAACATTGCTCTACTGTCGCCACTTTCTGCCAATCGCTCTGTAACTATTACGTTGCTACTACCGCTACTGCTGTGTTGCCACCACTACTACTACTTACTACTACTACTACTATTACTACTACTACTACTACTACTACTACTTACTACCGACTATTTATTTATTTATTTAATTATTAAATAACATAACAACTTATTATGTTTTATTTAAGGATTAAACTGATTTGTGTTTGGTTCAAATGTCGTTTGTTTTATTTCTATTAAAAATGTTTCAGTTGCCATTCACCCGGCATCCCGACCTTCTCCACGATTATCGCCGATTCGCCCTTCCTCTCGACCCATCCTCCCTTCATCGACATTCCACGATCTCTTCCTGACATTCCACGAGTTACAGACTGATGTAATAGCGATGTAAAAAAAACATAACGGCGAGCCGCTCGACCTCGATGCACGAGACTCCGCTCATGGATCCTGGTTCGTAGCGTCTTTATTACTTATAAATTATTTATACTTATTAATATATAGTCACGAACGCCGCCATAGGTAAGATGAATGCGACCGAATTGCTCGTTTTAATTATTAAAAATCTTTGGAGGTGATATTTCGATCGAAAGATGCTACTGCGCATCATCTCTTGGTGTGAGATGAGAGAGTTTTGAAAATATTTTCAATATATTGGCGGCGTTCACGACAGCGTGTTGAATGGTCTAGAATTTTAGAAATTACTATGCGTAATGGTGTAGCCACAATAGAAGGAATAAGGAATAATGATTTCAACCTTTCAGAAACCGTTTATTCCGGTGTATCCGATTTCTGATAAGTTGAAATCTTTATTCCTAATTTCTTCCATTGTGTATCCTAATTCAAGTTTTAAGCTAGTCTTATTAATATTCCATTTATTACTCCCGGAATTTTACATTATGTACATTCCAAAGAGAGTTACGATCGAAACGATTGCATTGTAGAGGAATGACTCGATTCGAAGTGAAGAAAAGAAAATCGAATCGTTTGGTGATCTCGATATTGTAAAAATAAATATATGAATTTTGTTATACTGACAGTGTACACGCGAAATGGATTCTTCGCAAGGACGATATTGGGAGCTTTCCAACAAACGACACTGTGCGACACGGTGATCACCCCATCTCTGTTTAACATTGACGAACAAGGATGCAACGATTCACCGTGCCACACCGTGTCATCTGTGTCTTTTATTGGAAAACTTCCATTTGTAGTCTCTCGAAATAAATTCTGCGAATCAACGTCGATCCAACGTCGACGTCCGGATACGACCATCGAATTATTCCTGCCGTTTCAAAGGACTTAAAATCATCTAACGATCCACGGATACTTGTTCGAGCGATTCACGTTGGATAAAAAGGAGTCAAATTTTCGGGAGTCCAGCAGAATGTCGAATAGTGTTACTTGCGTATCCTCCGCAATGACGAATGATTCGGAAGATGAGTAAGATAGCTTTGTATTTGGTTACATCGAATATTGGCGATCGAGCACTCGTTGATTCTTGAAATCCGAGAAGCATCTTTCTGGATTCGATCCCAATCGTATGGTCCGAAGGGAGACGCGTCGCTTGAGACGCGAGGGGTGTTAAATAATAATGGGATAGAAAAAAAAAAAGAGAAATATGGACGCGAGAACCAAGGTGATTCAAGGTTGAGGAGAGCGAAATACGATGAGAGGAAAGGGCGACGACCGAACGATTAAAGAGTGATACGCGAGCCCTACCCCACTCTTAAGGGGTGCCGACTCGCTCGCAACGATTTGTCGACTGAATTAACGTCGTAGGCGAAAGGATGGAAAGAGGCGAGTTTGAAAGAGAGAAAGAGAGTGAGAGAGAGAGAGAGAGAGAGAAAGCGCGAGAACGAAAGAAAGAGAGGGAGAGAAAGGGAGAATGAGCACGCTAATCTACTTAAATATAATATTACATACGATTATTATATATACGTTAGATATACATTATGTGTATTGTATTTATGTCTCAATAATCGTTGTTAGTTATATCGCTATGATGATGATGATAATGAGTATGATAATTACCGACGACTTCAGAGAAGGGGAAGGAACATAAACGCGGAACTAGACACGCATACACATGGTACATGTATACCATGCACGCATCCGCGCGAGCTTGTTCTGTGTGATTTGCAAAGATATCCTTGTATCGCGATTCGATAGGAACTCTTCTCATTTTTTTATTTTCTTTCTCATTTTTTAAAAGATAATCTAGAGGCAGATATATGTTTTATTTATATATCACGTATCAAATTTTTCGAAGAAAAAACATTTCTAATTTTATTAAATTTAATTCATTGGCTCTTTTTCAATCGCGAAGGTTGTTTTTATCTGTGCCTAGTGCCAGGAGAGCGCAGAGAATATAATAAAATGAATAAATAAAAAACGCACATACGTTTAACAGTGCACTTGAAATGCGATCCGCTCGAATCTCCGATGCACTCGATGCACCTCGCTAATCGCACAGACACGCCCGTGGGACGCCGTAGTCTTTCCCGATGGCAGGATTTCAAGGCATCCTGCGGAACATCTCGAAAGAGATACGAGAGGCTCGAAGTAGATCGGTACATTCGCGGTTTCTAACTGATTTCTGCGATGGACGAACGATATTACATTTATTAAACGATTTACATTTAACCATTAGTCGCATTATCGATATTATTGTACTACTAACTAGCGCTCGTACCCTCTTATACTCGTAAAAAATGAAAGAGAGAGAGAGAGAGAGAGAGAGAGAGAGAAAGAGAGAGAGAGAGAAAGAAAAGAAAAGAAGGGCAGAGATTGCGGAAGACGGGAAAACGTGTGCTGGAAAAATCGAATCATCGCGGCTCAATCTGTCGGACGACGATCGGCGCGCGATAATGTGGGAAAATTGAGTACTGTTGCGAGAAGGGCGGAAATAACGTCGTTGGTTAGTTCAACGACGTTATTATTTAGGTCGTTTTCGCGGCACCGTATTCGAGCGTGGTAAGGTGAACCTCTTCGTGAGTCGTCGCGAATTTCAACCGGATACACGCGAGTTTTATCGTACAGATCTCGATCGACTCGTCGACCGACTTCGGGAATACTCGAAGTACGGTGTCGCGGGGATCTCCCATTGCTCGTTCGTCGGCGAAGTGACCAGGATGTACTCGTCGTCGTGGATTCCCGAGGATCGCGAGTTGCGCAATTCCATCGGCGCTGGATCCTCGTACTTCGACGATGGGTTCTCTTGGGACAGCGCGGAATTGTTCGCGGAGAAAATGGTATTCTCGGCAGGGCGACGCGAGAGATGAGAGGGGGCTCGGCCGGATGGAAAGCAAACCGACCGGAAAAAGCCGGTGGTACGGTGACGAAACGAACGGTGATATATCGAGCACCAGAAGCGTCGAGTTCGCTTCGCATGCTCGGGGAGTTTGGATGTTCCGTTAATTCCATTGTGAATTGTCACATTCCTTGGCACGTTGTAAGAAGTACGGACTTTTTTTAATGATATAAAGGATCTCGCACAAATCTTATGGAAATTGAACTTCGGTCGAACTGGCTGAAAATTGATATATTGTAGATCTAGTCATCCTGATAAAAAGTCTCCACAGACACGACTCCCTATAATGAACCGTTTGATCTCATTTTTCAAATAAGAATGTATTATACTCATTGAAAATAAGATATTGAGTATTAACCTGTTTTGAAAAATGATATTTCGTTTACAAGGACGATTACAGGGAGTCGTGCCTGTGGAGACTTTATCAGGACGACAAGAACTGTAACATAAACAAATTTTTGGCTAATTCGACTGAAATTCAATTTCCATAAAAGAGTGGCAAAAGGACCTGTTTTTTTCGTTTCCATTTTTTGAACCTCGAATTTCAAACTTTTTTATGCCAAATAGTACTATATGATGTAACATTAAGAGAGAGAAATTTTAAAATGAGCATAAGCATGGTTCCGGAGATAGGAAGAAAGGGATGAAAGTGATGGTTTCTTATAACCCATGAAAGTACACGAAACTCTTCAAGTGTACCAAGGAATAAAATATATTTAACGAAGTGAAACATATCGTTTCTTATGGATTTTTTTTACGCCGGATTCAAATATGACCTTAGTTTTTGTCTAGCATGAAAATTCCCCGAGATAGATGGAGTTGAAGTGACACTTGACGTCGCCTCTCACCAATCGAGATGCTTTTTTAATGTGAGTGTCCTTACCTCTCACAGATTGGGGTGCTTTTTTAATGTGAGTCTCCTTGCCTCTCACAGATTGGGATGCTTTTTTAATGTGAGTCCCCTTGCCTCTCACAAATCGAGGTGCTTTTTTAATGTGAGTCTCCTTACCTCTCACAGTTTGGGGTGCTTTTTTAATATGAATCCCCTTGCCTCTCACAGATTGGGGTGCTTTTTTAATGTAAGTCCCCTTACCTCTCATAAATCGGGGCTTTTACTCCCTTGTATCTCCGGAACGATGCCTATGCTCATCTTGAAATTTTACTAGGATTAATGTTTCATCTAATAGTACTATTTATTTAATAGTACTATTACCATAAAAAAAAGTTTGAAATTCGAGATCTAAAAGAATAGGCGAAATTTGCCATTACTCTTTGTGCGGGATCCTTTTTCCTTACTCGCGTTTAGGTCGCCTTGGAAATATTAGCAATGTGGACGTTAATAAAAGAAGTCTGCTTAATTCTATCTTCTCACCTGTACTATTACTTTGGAGATATATTTTGAAGACTTGCCGCATCGATCACTCATATTATCATCCTTATCAGTTTTTATAATTTTCTGATATCCATTGCTGATATTTCTCGATATATAAATTTGGAGTATCGACGTAAAGTGCGCGCGATGTTTATTCGCCTTGCATCTGTGCAATATAAAACTCCATCGATCGGCCGAGGCGCAGCTCCGGGAAAATCTAAAAGTGGTGCTGTAGTAAAAAAAAAAAACGTTATCTTTCCTCGTGGACTGGCGCCTCGTCGAAGACGAGCCGATTGTACGAACGGTTTAAACAAAGAGAAAGCTAATTATATAATTAAGTGCAATCAGAACAGTCATTGATATTGACGAAATTAATTGTTCGGGGCTAAGAATGAAATTTCGAATGACAACGAAACCGACTTCGTTTCTTTTTTTTCACAATACTGATAATCGGTCGAAAGGATTCCAACAATGGGATCGTTTTGTGAACGACTTCGCTGAAAATCGCAACGTGATTTTCGTAATTTTTAACTTAATAATTCCGAGAACTCGCAAATGCGACAATATTCATAGACGATAAATCCGTCTGGAAATTTTCAGCGATACCGTTCCTAATACGTCGAAACAGCGTCGCTGTATGCTAAAGTACGCACAATCGTCACCAATATGTGGCGACGATTTGTTTGTTAGTTGTAAATCACGAGATTGTCCATAAATCATTGTCATTAATCGCATCGTGTCATCTATCGCAATCGTGGCATTCATCCTAGGATCGTTTTGGTTTCGCTTTAAAAATTCATTCATCGATTCGCTGACACTTTGATCATCTCATATCGCGTCGTTATGTATTACCATCGAAATGCCACGATCTGTTTCATCGAATCGCTCACTATCACGCATAAATTCATGCGATCATTCGTAATCATTATTCCATTTCATACATTAAATGCGGCATAATAAATTTATTACAAGACCCATAGTCATTGATTCATTCACCCATTGTCATCATTCATCATTGATCGCCTTTTCTTCCTTCGTGTTATGAGGATAAGCAGGTGTAGGTAATGTATAGGGATAATCCTTGATGAGAAAGATATCATTCTGCAATTGTGCCATCATTACGCCGTCATCAATGATCGAATAAACATCGCCCACTTTCAAGCTTTTTTTTTCCGATCTGAACACCCTCTCATCGCTTGATAATTTTCATCGTCTAGAGAGAATGAAAGTTACGAACTTTAATTACAATTGTTGCAAATTCCGTGAGCGCCCTTGCATGTATTTTTCTAACCGTCCGCGATTCCATTTTGATTTCCGCAATATTTTAAAAGTTCCGAATAATTATGTTGCTTTGTTATAAGTCACGACTGTATCTTCTTTTAAAATTAATGATCTCGACTCTCTTGTATCAAAATATTAATTTATTTTTCATGCGAGTCAAATGTAAAAACTTTACGTTAAAAATTTTTTTAATTTTTAGACAGTTGGCTTCTTCAACAGTGTTTACAAAGTGAATGCAAGCGGCATTTGCGGCATCGGCGACACATTTACGAAAGGGGTAGGTAATTGAAAATGAAATTGCGTAACGCGTAACGGGTGGGATATGATTTTTGCGCGGACTTGGGCGTGCACGCACGTTCGCATTCACGTACGCACGCACGCACGCATGCATTTCCGACGTGCATGAATGCGGAATCGTGCGTGAAACGGAAATAATATGGAAAAACAGCAAAAGCAACTCTAGCTCACCGTAGGCCTAACTAAAAAAAAAAAATGAAAAGTATTTATGTACTGTCTAAACTAATTAATTTAAAAAAAAATACAGACAAGAAAGCGGGAGAGAGAAAGAGAGAGAAAGGGGATACTGTGCAAATAGGAGAAAGAAAGAATCAGAGCGAATGCGAAAGAATGAAAGAGTGAGAGAATGAGATAGAAAATATTTAAAGTACTCAAGAAATTACTCTGAGACGAGCCACAACGATCCAAAAAACTGGTAACTACTCTGTAACAAACTATTCTGTAACAAAAAAGATGAATTAAGAGAGAAATAGAGACAGGAATTAGGTGGACAAAAGAGGAAAATACGTGAGTCAAGGGAATGAAAGAGAGAGTATGGGAATAAGCAGAAAAAGAGAGGGGAAGAGAGACAGTGAGATAATCTATAATCTTCTGTACATGTTTTGATTATTCTAATTATTAATTATCATAACTTATAATAACTAATTAATTAATTAAATTAATTGATATCTATGAAACTATATTTAAACGAAACAAAAAAAACGTGGTAGCTAGTCTGTCAATGGATGTATAAATATTTAATTACGATAACTCTATAGTGATATTAAAAACAGAACAAAGATAACTGCGCGAGGATGAACGAGAGAGCGAAAAAAACAGAGAATTTGGAGAACGATTGACGGTGTTAGGAGAAGAGAACGAACGAGAGCAAAAGCGGAAGAGTGAAAGAAGGTATGAGAGGAGCGAGAATGTCACATGCACACATACATACACACTAACATACAAACGTTCGAGTACACAGTATAAGAATATAAATGTAATTATTAAATTAACGGGATAAAAATACAAAAAAACGACAGAAAGTCAAGCGCGCGAATATAAACACGAACAATTTCGAGATAAACGAAGATAACACAGGTTTGCATGATTTTGTGGTTTAAAAAACAAAAACCGTTTCTTATAATTTTATGTGCCCAAATCCATAAGTAAAAATATTTCATCACGTCAAGTCTACGAGAAAAATGGAGAGATTGAAATTCCTAAAAAACGCATTTTAAAATTAAACAGACATTAATTTGAGCTCTTAGAAATTTCTCGTATATCGGGTTCGTCGGCTATCGTAGAATGTAAAGCGACTCAATCAATAACGTTAACTGAAGAGTAAAGGAAGTATAAGGGGAGGAAAGCGAATAAACAAAATTCGTAAGAGGTAAAAATTGAAACATAGAACGTAAAGAAAGCGACTGATCGTTAAAGAAACGTAAACAGAACGTAGAGAATTCTTTACTAAGCAAATAGAACGTTTGCCAAATGTAAATCAACCATCGTCGAGCTCTTCGACGAATGTAAACGAATTGCGAACGAGGTTTTCGATAAGCGTATGAAAACATTTTAAAATATATTTTACTTGGTAATATTTTTTTATAAAAAAATGTATTACATTTAAACGTATTCTAGAGCCCTTGGATCGCTTTAAAAAATTATTTTATAAAAATACAACTGAAGAATTTTTTAATTCTATTTCTTTTTATTCTATGTGGTCTTTTAAAGCGAGAAATTTAACTTCCTGCATCTTTCTGGTGGCAATACTCTTAAAAAAAATTTTTCTTTAAATGAAATAAAATAAAGTGATTAAAATGAATTGAATATTAAAAAAGCATTAATGGATCGTAATAGAACTATTTGGCAAGCATGATTAGAACGATAGTTTAATATAAACAGAATGCACCAAGCAGTATATGGAAAGCGTATCGAAATACTTTGTACCCGTTTTATGGAGCGTTTGAGAAACGATGAAAATGAATTATTGAAAATGTGTAAAAAGCGTTATATACATACATGTTTGCGTCCATACATGCGTCCATACATGTTTTGGCAAGTTGCATACATGGATCGTCCAGGCAACAATCCAGGGAATCAATGGAAAGTTAATGAAGTATTTAAGAAGAGAGCGTTTAATCTCTTCGTTTACATTTCTTTAACATTTTGAGAAGCTTACCATTTTTACCAGAGAAATTTTTAAAGATAATAAAAAACGTGTTTTTGAAGAGTTTTAACTACATTTTTTTGCATAAACTTGACATGACAGAGCATTGTTGCTTGCCAATTTGGATTTGGTGCATATAAAATTATTGAGAAATACTCTTCTTTTCCAAACCGCAAAAAAATAAACTTGCAGACCGTGTAACGATTTTCTAACGGGTGTCCCGAGGATTTTCGTTGTGCGTTTAATGGGACAAGTTTCGCAATTAATCGCGGGAGGGGGGGGGTGGGAAGGAAAGGAGAGAAGAAGGATAGAGTTCTTCCGGTCTATAATCTTCTATTACGTGAAAAAATTCGGGTCCTTCTCGTGGCCAGGGTGCGAAAAACATTTTTTCAGTTTTCGCGCGTTCTTATAGGCTAAATTGATCATCGCCAATTGTCATGATTGTCACTATAATAGATGATTCACATGCATTCCGTTTTGAAAGGATCATCATAATTTTGCTGCGATCTTTCTTGTAAATCTGACATAATCATCTCGTTGGTAATTAAGTCGAATTGACGATCGATCAATCTCATCGAGAGGAAAACCCGTATGCATATATGTGCGATAACATAACAGCTGCGATCAGCTAATAGTGAAATATGCTACATTGCAATTTAGGCTGCGTTCCACTTACGCTCACAACGCTCGTAAAATCATTTCATCCTTGTCGTTTATTAGATGTTAAACAAGGACAAACAATGCTCGCGAGCATTGCGATCGTTAAACGGAACGCAGCCTTAATCACACGATCATCTCATTTAATATCCATTAGACACGATGCAACCGCATCGGTCGTTCTCTTTTTTCTGAATCACGATGGCGCCGAGAGACTCGCTCGCTCATCGATAAGACTGTTACCGAATCTCGCAACGACCGACGTTCGTAATTTCACGTTTCTAATTAAGCTACTTGAACTAAGCGTCCTCGTGCGATAAGAGGAAGTTACTTGTACTTCGATGCGCGTATACGCGTGACGACGCGTTAGCGAGGATCCTCGTTTTATGACTGCGAAGATAGCTTCTCAACGAAGCTGCTCTCCAAGGGGAAAGCTGGAAAATGAAGTTTCGTGTCCTACGCTCCTCTCGATATCGACTGGCCATTTTTGCTGGCACAGAACATGTTCGGAAGTTTCGACGAATACTCGGGAAGGTCTCTTTGAGAAAAACTTCTTTTTCCAACTACCCTCGAACTTTTTTTTGTTGGACGAAGTTCATCACGTTCAGAATGATGAAAAAAACGAAAAAAAAAAAAACGATCGCTCCGTCTCCTAAACCAGGTTGGTCGAGACTGGTTCAGACTGGTTTGGTTCGGGACCAGCTCAGTCACTCTAATCGTATGCAGTTGCGAGAGATGAGGCCTACTCAAAACAGAATGTTTACTAGCGTCAACGCGAGAATTAGAAGCCAATTGATCTTTCGTCCCGAGTATTTTTATCTCGAGGAAGCCCGGCAGCGATCCTTTACTCCCTATCAGTGTATCATTGATGACGCGAATTAAATATGATGACTGTTCAACTTGGTTGAATAGGTGATAAGCTAAAGCAGGCAGTTAGGTTTATTTTTTTTTTAACATACGTTGATGAACATACACGGAATATTATCTTCGAAGCATGTGAAGAAAAATTATCCTCGCGATAATCCTCGCTTGGATTCCCGACACGCTCTTGTGTGTAAAATTAATATTCACACACATAATCCGTTTGCGCAAATTTTTTCAGGATTTTTTATTGCGATCCGACAATTCTTTTCTAATGCGTCCACGTTGTATCTCACTGAAATTTACTTACGATGAAAATACAAAAGATACTATTTTTTACTTGCAGCGTGTCGCGAATCAGAGTTAATAACTAAAAAAAGAATAGTTCCGAAGAATCTTTATAACTCATATAATCGCATAGAACCTAAAGAGAACGTTGTTATTTATTAAGAACTTACAATTACTTCAGCGTTTCCATTGAATCGATCGTTTTACTATCGCGAAGTATAGAAGTGAAGTATAGAAAATATAGAAAGAATACTGTGAAAGAGTTAGGATTCATTAGGGAGGGTGGGACAAAAAAGATGAAGGGTTGGGCTACTTAATTTTTTCGACGGAGTATTTGCGAGGTGCTTGTTGTATAAGTAAGATCAGAGGCCAATATCCATCGTTTTTTAAACATTCCATCCGAATCTTAAAGATTCTCGCGCGACAAGAAAGACTTCCTTTTCTCGTCTATGATCTCGTAATTCATTCTTTTAGTTCACTGCGTGCAACTCTTATGTATCTCCGAAAATCGAATTGTTATAATTGTTAAAATTTAAAGAGATTTTATTTATCCATGAAGCTTTCATGAATATTTTTACTGCTGCTATCGAAATGAATTTTTTACATAATTTCAAATTATTTTTTCTTTTAAAGAATTGAAAGTACAAGTAGACTAAATTATGTGATATTGTTCCAAACAAAACAAATTTAAAAAACGATAACAGCAGAAAACTCTTCTGATGCAGTTTATTTAGATTGTTAAACTAAAAGTGAATTATTTAGATGATTCTCCGAATATTTGATTTAAATTTTCCCGAAACTAGATTTTTAATCTGCATATATACATTTAGACGCTTTGTACTATTTATTATACAGTGATAACTCTATATAGAGACGGACGAGAATATTCATATATATATATATATACACATTCCAGGCGCGTTAATCTTCTACGTACAAAAGCTGCGAGAAATATCATATATACACACACATATATATATATATATATATATATATATATATACATATGTGTGTATATATATATATATATATATATGTACTTTTGATTATCGCGATTTCGAGTTATATAACGTATTACTATACTATCGCCAAAGATGTATATCCCTTTATAGCAAAAGGGTGCATATATTCGACGTAACTCAAATGGAACCTGATGGAATATCATTGTATGAAAGCAGAGAGAGAGAGAGAGAGAGAGAGAGAGAGATACCGTTTCTTGTCTGGTATAAAAAAAAAATTATCCGAAAAAGTAGTATAATTACGGACGTTCTTCTTACGTAACAAAATGCATTTTAATGTTGATTTTAAATAAAAACAGCTATTTGATGAATTGAAATAATTAATCTAATTGAGTTTGCTCAATTCATTATTTATTAATTTATATTGAATAATAATAATTAAGTAAATATTATATTATAATATTATAATATTAATATTATATAATATTATATATATAATATTATATAATATTATATA
>Ga0157363_1005290_pt1 | contig 12013 bp, 3 predicted proteins | sample AttsexASBM1_FD_111477 | JGI IMG/M metagenome (GOLD analysis project Ga0157363, IMG submission 111477) | Fungus gardens microbial communities from leaf cutter ant in Ribeirão Preto, State of São Paulo, Brazil - Atta sexdens ASBM1 | ecosystem: Host-associated > Fungi > Mycelium > Unclassified ...
ATAGAGCTTGCAGCTCGTCTTTATGCACTTATGTATGTATTACAGAGCTGCTCCGCGAATATTCATGGAGCAGGTAGAGATAAAATATAGGGAAGAATATTGGGCAGTTTTTGAAATTCACTTGTGTCGTATACATAGTAGTCCAAAATTCGCTCATGTATCTTTGATGATGAAATTGTTACTGATGTGATTTGAAATATCATTAATTTGCAATAAATTTTCTCTTAATTGAGCTGTTTAGGAGTTAACAATTTTTACAAAGATATAAATTTTAATAATTATAAATTAAATGATGAATAACTTCTAAGTTAAAAATTGTTTTTATTAATAAGATATTTTTGTTAAAGAAAAGTCAGTTTCAAATTAGGAAGCCGCTATATAGAGCATTGACGTAAATCGTGAATTATTTGTATCTGTTTCTTCGATCGTGGAAGGATGTAAAGGCAGCGATAGGAATCGGTCATTTCAAGAGTGATAACGATTTAAAAAATTTTTGATACTATCTCTGAACTTACTTCAATATTGACTCTGCAAATACGTATACACATGCGCATAAAGACGAGTTTAAACATTGATACGCATAAATGTAACATCGGCACTGGTTGTGCGCCGAGAAGTAGTAATTTACCGCAGACAATTCCGTAGACTTCTATTTCCGTAGAAATTTAAATAACTTGAGACTCAGGTTGACTTGTTTCTTCATTCTCCTCCTTTTCTTTGTCTCTTCTTTCTTTCCCTTTTCTCTCTCTCTTTCTCTCTCTCTTTCTCTCTCTCTCTCTCTATCTCTTTTTCTTCCTGCATTTCTCTGCTTCTACAATAAAATTTATTCAGCACAAGCTTATGCAAGTGTCATTCCCGTTGCATTAATGGAAAACATGAAATAACGGATGCATAAGAGAATAAAGCGTCTCATATTTAGAAATCGATACAGTCTTCTGACATTCAAGTTTGGTTACATCTGCGGTTGTGTTACTTAATTGAGTTAAGTACGCTCTATCTCGAAGGGAAATAAATTAGGCTTCCTTTGTACATTTATACAGAATGGCATTCGGTGCCGCTCGCGCAATTACGCGAGAACGTGAGATGACGATTGTGACCCAGCTTCTCAGACTCCGGTGATACTGTGCAGCCAAGGCTTATAATAAGTCGTCCTCATGTATACACCCGGTAGATACGGAGCCGCACATTTAATACCGTGAGACACGGTCCCGACTAGGAACCATCTGCCGTCTGGCCGTTCCATCACTAGCGGACCACCACTGTCACCCTGAAGAAAATCATTACCGTTACCTATAATTATTTATGCAAGATCTATTAATCTTGCAAGATAATTATTTATCGCAGCATTAACAAACACAAGTTAAAAGGATTAATCGCCAAAATATTGAAGAATATTGTTAAAATAAAATAAAAAATTATTCCATAATAAAATAAAATTCCATGATAAAAACAATTAAAATTTAAAATAAAAAGTCAATATTATTGAGAATATTGACATGAATTTTTTACGTGTGATCAAGGTTAATTGCGTGTTAGCGATTAGGATTAAAAAATAGTGCAGATGGTGGCTGATAACAAATGCATTTGATATTTCTCTCTAGAATGAAAAATAAGACCTGTACAATAGAAGATCAAGTAGTTATGTATAGTAATACTGAAGCTTATGTAGATTATGTATAGTTATACTGAAGCTTCACACGTGCAGCCAACAAAGTAATCACATTATTTGCCATAAGATCAAAGAGGCACCGCTAACAGCTGGAACAGTTAATAAAGTTAATGGAATACAATAGGGAGCAACTCATCCGATTACCTCACAAGAATCTTTCTGGCCATTAGCGTATCCAGCGCAGAGAAAGCTATCCAAAATCAATTTTATGTGATCGGCAGTTTGGAACATCTCCTGACAAACTGAGTTCTCCATTATGGGCACTTGGACCTCCTGCAGCACCGACGGCACACCACCATCTATCGAATGTAGCGTTACCGTTAGTAAAACCTTGACGGCGAGATGACACGCGAAAAGAAAGTTACGATAAAACCGCGGACAGAATTCGGGCGCGTAGGAGGTTATACGAGAGTCATCGTGAAAGTTGTTACTCTGCTCTCGTCACGGTAACCTGTTCCATTTTGTACTTTCTAGTCTTGCGGGAAATTTACCGCATCGTGTACACAAAGGCGTTCGCAATTTACAAATTGGGTGAACGAAAATCGATACTCACTGTATTTAAGTCGGCCCCAGCCTGTGACCGTCGCCATTCGGCCAGTGAAGTCGATGCCGTCTTCTGGCATACAAATCGGTACTATGTGCTCATCAAACTGCACTGGTGACTCGAGCTCCAAAAGCGCCACATCATTCTCGAATGTCGCTGGATCGTAACCGCGGTTCACGATGACACGGCGTACATTTTTCGTAACGCTGCGCTTTGGTTCCAATTCGCCCGAAATATCGTATTCACCGAACACCGCGACCAAAGAAGCCAGGAAGCTAATAACAATAAGATAATGCTATATTTGTATTTTTCCAATTGCTATTAATTACACAAAGCATCTCGTTATTTAACTGAATGTTGCTCGGTTAAGAAATCAATAAGAATTAAAATTATTAAATTTTCATATTCTTTACAAAACAAAATAATAATAGAAGTTGAAAATTGTTATATTATAGGGAAAAAGAAAGAGAAAGGGAGATATATATATATATATATCTCCCTTTCTCTTTCTCTCTCTCTCTCTCTCTCTCTCTCTATATATATATATATATATATATATATATATATATATATAAAGTTAATAATATGATATAGTTATATAGACATATTATTTATGTTAATTGCTCATTTTCGGTGAAATTTAAAATAAATTTGTATAACGTACCCTGGTTGACAATGGGCCGCTGTTATCACATATTTATCGGTGATAAGTACACCTCCGCATTTATTCTTCGTGAACAAGCCGAGCCAAGTCGCCTCGCGAACCAAAACCTGCCATGGCCACTCTCCGAAATCTGCGCCTTTTCCGCCGACTACTTTTCCTGATCTTTTTGAGACCAGAGGTCTTACGCCGCATTCTGTTATCGCAATTAATCATTATGGTGACCGCAATAACAGTCGTGATAATTGCGATTAAAAATATACATTTTCAAAGGATTTGAAACAGAGTAATATAAGGTTTAGTGAAAAAGCAGAAAAGAAACGAGATTCCGATTTAGATGTTCGGATCTTTTATTTGTAGAATTTTTTACAAAAACTTTGCGAACTTGTCGACTGCTCACTTACGAGTCCTAAAATCGGCTACGTTCTGCTGGATGACATTCGTTTCTGCAATGCTGCTTGCAGTCGTATGCAGACTCTGTTCTTCTTCTAGCGGAATTGCCTCCGTACTGCTGGACGATGCAGTCGTGGGTTTCCTGGTCGGTTTTGTCGGACGCCTCGTTATTACTTGCGGCCTTTTTGTTGTAACGTTCTGCGATGTGTTTGGTTTAGGTTTCGAAGTAGTTGCTTTAGTAGGACGCGTTGGCTTCTCGGACGATGACGGTTTCTGAGTTGGACGAGTAGGCCTCTTAGTAGTCGCGGATGGCCTCTTCGTCGTCGTCGACGACGAGGACGATGCCGGTCTAGTTGTGGGCTTTCGCGTAGGTCTTTTTGTCGTAGTGCTTCCAGTTGCAGGTCTTTTCGTTACGGTAGAAGATGTTGAATTCTCTACGGTGCCATTTCGAGTGTAGACTATGTCTTTTAGATTCTAAAAAAGCGATCAGAAAAGAAGAATAAATTACACAAGTATTCTATGTTAAAAACAAAGGCTCGTATTCAGTATTTAGAATCCGCTTATAATAATGTTGAACGCACTTGGTATATAGTTCACGTTGCCTATAGAATTTCAAAAATAAAAGCGCATTTATTGATAAAAGTGCGTCCTGAATACGGATCGAGATATTTATTATTAACCCTCCTGATTGGAATGTTAAAAAAAATTTTTTTTTTTTAATTTAATTCAAGGGCACTTTAATAATTAATATTAAGCAATTTTTCAAAAATTTAAAAGGTTAAAATAATGTAATAATATATTAAATGAACTAAAAATGAACAAAGAATAATGTATCTTTAATTAAAAATAATGCAAGTTTAATATGTCAGTTTAACATGAACAATATATGTGAGACAACGTTTGAGTTTATACTAATGTTTGAATTTACCTTGTCGCTTTCATGTTGCTCGAGCAAAATTAACTCATAAAGTGTGCAAAATTTTTAGAAGCAAGAGAGCATAAAGAATTTAAGAGCAACAAGCTTTCAACGTTTTAATTTATAAGTCTAAAAATAATGAGACATTAATGTAAACTGTGTTTATCTACTCGTAACGCTCAAAACGCTGAACATTAAACTACCGTTGCATAAAAAACTCAAAGTAATCTAAAACTTCGTTAAACACAGGAACATAAAATTCTCTCGCTGGTAAAAACAAATTATCTTGTTACCTCAAAAGTACCCTGCAGCGACTCGACGAGTTTGACAACGAAAGCGTCAACTTTGTTTGTCAGCACATTGTCCTCAACAAACGTGGGCGTCGGAATATCGTGCTCGCTGATGAGTTCGATATCCGGATACCCGGTGTTATTGTACGCTTCAACAATTGTCGGCTTCTCCTGTTGCGAGATCGGCATAGAGATATTAAGATTCGGATTCCGCACTGGTGGAAAATTAATAAGATCGTCTGGTGCCGCAGTCTCATCATCGCAAGGTGCAGCGGTAGTGCTGGTAGCCTTGTTTACGGTATCTTTGAATATAATATTATTAACTGGCGTCAAATTATTGTTTGACCAATTGACGCTGGACGTCGATGGCTTTAGATTGAACGTTGGTTTGTTCGACCACGAAGAGACCGTGGTCCAAATCACAGGCTTTTTCGTGCTCGGCCGAGTCTTTGTGCTTGCATTTTCCTCGATCGCCTCGGTGTTAACATCAACTGTTGGTTTCACGCTGGTGCCATCCTTCAGGTTGACACTGATATAGCTAGTAGAGACCACATTATTGTTGGCGACGTTGGAAATTACGGTGCTGATGTTGTGAGTTATGGTAGTGGACACGCTGGGTTTCTTGGTGATTAGGGTGATAGGTCTAACAGGAGTAGTTTTAATCGAAATTGAAGTAGGCTTGATAGTTGTGCCCGAAGGTTTCCTCGTGACGGGTTTCTGAGTAGTTTGCGTGGTAAAGCTCGTTCCAAGCGGGCCGAGAACTATCACGGTTGGCGCCGGAGGGTTCGTCGTAGGTCGGTTGCTGATAAAACTGCCGCTGGAAGCGCCGGAGTACGTTTGCGTGGATGGTCGTGAGCCACTTGATGTCTGATGATGCGACGTATAAGTCGTCTCGGTAGGTACGAGCTCGTAGTTGTAGTACGCCGACGAAGGTTTAGACTGTGTGAAACCAGGTTTGTAATAACTGTACGGGAAAGTTGAGGACGCAGGCGTTGTAGGTCGATAATTTGCAGAACTGACTTTGACATGATGGATAGGTTTTGAGGTCTCGTCAATACTCACCCAGGCCTGAACCGGCGAGGAATTAGGAACCGGAAGAGTCACTGATACGTCCGCATTCGGTGTGGTGTCATTCAGAATAGAGATTATGTGATTAATGGCGATTTCCTCTTTGTCGTAAATAACATCATCCTTCTTCTTGTTGCCCGATGGCAAATCGTATATAATTGTAGGTACCTTCACCAAATCATCTTTGTTGCTGGAGGTCATTGGCGTAGTAGTTTCAATTTTTATTGAATTCGTCATCATTTTTGTAGTCATTTTCTTCTCGACTGTGCTCGTTTTCTCGAATGTGTTTGTCAGCAATGTGCTGGATAAATCGTTCGTGAGCTTTTGCACGTTGGTGTACATCTGAGTCACCATGGGCACATTCATTATCATAGATGTTAATTTGGAAGTTTGCGACGTCAACTCCGGCATGGAGGATTCAGTCTGCTCTGAAAATTTTATCCACATATTTCCATCTTGTGTGATTTTATCGATCGGCATTTCAGTGGAGGAGGGTCGGAAAATCTCGTCCGGATTATTGATCTCCTCAAGCATTGTACCGTTCTCATTCAACAATATCGTCTCTGGATCGCTGTGGTTGTTCTGGCTTAGTCCGTGCGAGAACAATGCCGGAAGCTGATCGACTGGATCCACTATTTGCAAAATTTGATCGGGACTTAACAACGTAGTGATTGGTTTCTCCCTTGGCGGATCTTGATGATTCTGAATATCGTTATTAGAATCTGAATGCATCAATAATTCTGGCAATCTTAGATCATCGATAATGTCCTGCTGACCCAAAAGAACTGGGAAGCCCTCGGCCAATTGATTTATATTTGTCTGTTGGGGAAATTGAATTTTTTCGGCATTGTTTGATAACGATAACATCGGTGAAGAATCTTGATTCGAACTAGAGATTTTCGTGTATGTCATTTCGTCGTCATTAGAGACATTTGGCTTATCAGTCTTCGTGGTCTCGCCACTCGATGACATGCCAATCGGCATGCCGTCCGAATTCAGCAGGATAGGTATATCGGGTACATGGTCGATCTGTTCTAAATTGATAAACTCCTCGGTGTTGGATAGATCATCGTTGCTATTTATCGAGCTCTTCGGTGGTAATTGGCAGCATGCACCGAAAAGGAAGCCGTCCATACAGGCACCGACGACCTCACCGTTACGCCGTGTGCATTCGTAATTAAACATGCATATCGGTGGCTCGCTCGACTTAATGCGCGATGGCAAAGACGGCCGGCACACCTTCGGCACTATCGTGTAACCACCGAACAGCTTTCTACCTGAAAGATAATTATAATAAAAGTCAATCTTATAGGATCAATCTTATCAATCAATCTTATAAGGACTTCACGACTTTTTGTTTTGTGCAAAAAGTTAATTTAAGATAGAATTAAAAAGTAGCGTATATATAAAGAAAATATTATTTATACGATGTGTTTATAAAGGATCCTGCACTAATTACATGGAAAATTGATCCCAGTGAATAAGTTAGTTTTTATATATAATGTTTTATAATGTGATGAACAAGAATGTCATAAATACAAAGTTCAATAATGAATAGTTTTTGAGCTAAGATATATAAATTGTGCTCACATAGTATACTTTTGATATACTACAGCTCAAAAATTATCCACTTAAAAAAAAATATCGATTTAATACATGCGGTGTCTATACATACAATTCTCGTGTTAGTGTTCACATTAACACCAGCTAGTATGGATTTAAAATCTTATTATTTATATCAACATCATTATGAGATGGATTTAAAACCACATTACGTTGATGTTAATATTAATACTAATACAGTGAGAATTACGGACACCGGTAGATATAAAATCCACATTGATATTTTTTAGAGTGCATCAGTGCATTTGTATCTATGATATCTTTTATTATTATATATGTGAAAATTAAGTCATTTTACTAAGATCCAATTTTCCATATAATTAACGTGAAGTCTTTTGGTTGTTTATTTTACGTGTATATCATAAGATATTAGTTTAAAGAACTTTTGCAATTTCTGAAGAAAAAAAAACGGTAAAAGTTTATTTTCGTAAAATAAATTATCGTAGCATGTTGCGAAGAGGCATCCAAAGTTCGCTCCGGTTGGTATTTGGGTTGCGGAAGAGTACCGCGTTCACGTAGCTCGAAATACTGCCCCAAATTTCGGTTTACCCTTAAAGAGAAATCGAATATCGGATCGAGGATTTATTGGTTGCGATATGTAATCCGTGGTAGAGATGTTAAACAACCGTTTTTGCGTGGGCCAAAATATATGAAATATATTTATCTTTGCAACGTTTCCATTTTAGTCACCGATGTTGCAATAGAATGAACGAAGCAAGAAGAGTATAAATATAGATATCGATTTATTTAAGAAAGGGGAAAGGAAGGTTATTTCTTCAAAAAGTTATCCTCGCTCTTTCGTTTAATTCCCATCTTATAGATTGGACGATAACATCTTTCCTGTTTCTCTTGCTTGTTTTTCTCGAGCACGCGAAAGAAAATATGAATTAGCATCAATATTGAATTAATATCGGGATATACGGCGCGAAAACGTCGGTTACGAGATGCACGCTCGTAACTTTGCGCGTGTGTTGTGTTTGCACATACGCGTCTATCTTTTTCCGGTTATGCTTAGCTGACCAAAGCATAGACGAGCAGGCATGTAGGCTCCGCCGCACGTGCCTTCTACGCGCTTGCACACTGCCGATATATGATGACCTACTCCGCGATCCGTCTGGATACTCGCGGTTGGCGTTCCAGATTTTTGCTATGCGTGGACTCTCGCGATCTTACCGATCTATCTCATATTTATCAGTTTCAATATACTGCATTCGCTCGGTTCCATACACATATTCGAAGAACACAAACACGCCTATAAAACAAACTCGCCATAAAATTGTCTGATTAACTGAAAGATGTTCTATATTTCTCGTATGTCTTCTACACACCTTTCGTCTTTCGGATCTTTTATATATTGCAAGATAAAAAAATATAAAATAACTATCAATTGCGATAAATGTAAAGTAATAAAATTATTTATCAAATAACAATATGAAATAAAAATTTGCGCGATAAATTTTTTTTTATTTGTGATGTTAGGACAATATATATAATGACGTACAACAACAATATCAAGTTATGGTAGAAAGTTCTCAACTGATTAGGAACTTGAAGAATTAAATTCATCGTTTTTATATACCCGCTTTTGTTACGTAAATATGTTCTCGCGCAAAATTTACATATTTTTTGCTACGTCCGTCGTGGGTTGTACAACTTTCTTTTCCACGCGACGCGGAAAATAGAAGAGGGCAATTTGCAATTTAGATTAGCCGCGGGATTGTGCACAGTGTTGTGAAAAATGGGTTGACTAGGTGAGCGCGTAGGAGCGCGATTATGCCCATTCTGAAGCATGTAAGGCATGCTAGTTAATAAACAATGTATGTATGAAAGCATAAAGTGCATACATCTTAATTAATCATTGTGAGACAAGTGATGCAATACGAGCATTAAACGCTCGTTGTTGATGTTATGTTTAACAGAAGTTTGCTCAAAACGGGAGAGCGTCGCATTAAATACGCACGATGATCCGAAAGCTTTGTAGCAAACTTCGTGAATTATTTACGTGAATTAAATTGAACCCATCGCGTTATTGCATGAGCCTTTTACATATATATATATATTGTGTACTGATATTTATCTGATGGATTATATAGATTATATCTTACATCTTAGATTATATATCTTTTACACAATGAAAATAATTACTAAGCAGTTAATAGTTTATTGATCTCTATAACTGATCTCGAGAAAATGAGCACTTTAAAAAATACTTATATTAATATGTTAAACACAAGTATCGCGATAAAGATGATGATGCACAATTTCCTGCGTGTTCTTTCATTTATTCTATAATACTGCAACGATAAAATATATTGGGGACAAAATATGTTGGGCACAAATAGCAATAATAATTAACCCGTATTACGATTAAACTTTCGCTCCCGTATGTATTTCCTACGCGTATTGCCATGTCGACAGGGTGCAATGTGCATTTGGAAGCAGATAGGACGAAAGCAGCTAAAAATATGGGTATCATTAAAGCAGATATATAAGTTGATACTATTAAAAGGATTCATTCCACTCTACATTTTGTATTAATCTACATTTTCTATTATATTTCTGTCATATTTGTGTTATATAACTTACTTTTTCAATTAATATGATATTTTTATTATTGATAATGAAATCTGACAGTAATAATCAATAATTGGTAAAATATGAGCTCAATAAGCCGCTACAAATAAATAAATAGACTCTTATTATCGTATCCGTGTTTAAAAATATTATACATTTATCGTTAAAAAATTTAAATAAATCTTTATTTTAATTTCCGCATTAAATCTATCATTCTTTATAATTGATAACTTTGTTTTGTTCATTTAATTTTAGAAGCTTTTCATTTGTGCGTCATATGATCATGCAGGCGCTCGATAAAAAAATATTCAACATTTTATAGATCCCATACAAATTGATATAACAAATAAATCGAAAGAGAATTCTCAACGAGAAGAAATTTCACGCGCTGCGAGAAATGTCATCATAAACTATTATAGAGCTGTAAATGCCATCGCACGAGCCACAAAGTCTCTTGACACAAATCAACGTGCGAAAGTAGAGAAAGGTAAATTTCTGATATATAGGGCAAAGTCATTGTTAATAAAATATTTAAATATAATAGTTATATGCCAGAGCTTGTAAGAATAATTTCGCGAGAGAGCGTCTTTCACGACGTTGATAACTTGACGTGTTCGATAGATGACATGTGAAAATTCACCGTCAATAAACAAGAGTGTCCTAGAATTGTCGTCTGTTTAATGAGAAGCTTGAAGTCAATCTTCTTCTCGCAATAGATTCTCATCGTATAGAATCATCGTTTGTTGTTACACTTTAATTTCCAATGTTAAATATTATTTTTATTAATTAAAATTTGTGTTTAATTTTTGTTTAAATTGATTCAATTATACATTAATTAATTAAAAACCGACTGTTACTTGTTTATATCAATCTCACGTCATATTTTAATTAATACAATTGAATTAATTTTCTTCAATTGAAATTGCTTGTTACATGTCATATTAAATAATCACGTTTAATAATTCAATATCACTGTCATTAAAATAACCGTCACGTTGTGAAGTTCATTCTCCATAAACACGTTAATAACATGTACAATTGAATATAGAATATATTATATATCTGGAACGATATTGCTTCGACAACATGCGCCACTTTCATTTCGAGTATCTCGCGTAATAAATATCTTAAAATTTTATGTGTTTCATACAAACTCATGAACGAAATGTCTCTCTTGCGACTTTTGAAGGACCGCGTGAAATTCTAAATAGAATACAATGTCAATGTTTGCCGTGCCAAAAATTCGTGAAAACGTGATGAGTTAAAACGTAAAACACTGACGCGCGGCTTTTCTCCGACGACCCTTGACCTTCCTCTCATGCTCGCCGGAAGGGACCGAAAGCGACGTACGTGAGACATCGATATTCGCGCAGCTCGGCAGAAAATCGAATTTCACCTCGTCTGTATTATACGCTCAACGCGCGACCGGAATAAATGGCATATGGCGAAAAGCTTCGTTCTCGGCTCCACCTCTCTGTTGTTGATTTTGCTCAAAGAAAGACGGAAAGTAGAATTTGGTGTCAGTAATGACCGCCGACTTTAACATATCATTTTGTATACGAGCCGCGGACACTGGTATGCATGTTAACGAGAATGCATATGCGAGAATAATTTGTAAAAGTAGAATCCGAGTTTTGCCTCATTTTCGTGTTACCCACGTATATATTACCTTCTAACGATAAAAAAAATAATGACTTATTATGCGGAAAAAAATGTGTTTGAAAAATTATGTAAATTATATGGATTATTTTTTTTTTGCGTTAAACAAGTTTCTAATTTCAATTCTTTAAATACATATATGGAATAGAGAGAGAGAGAGAGAGAGAGAGAGAGAGAGAGAGAAAGAGAGGAAAAGATATACATTAATAAAATATTTATTTATCCTATTAAAATAGATATATGAAATGTAGATAGTATTAATTACCTTCATTTTGAGGCGTCCAGGAGTGAGAAAAGACGCATGTCAGAGTAAGAAAGATGAACAGCAGACAGACACCTTTCTCAACAACCATCTGTAATGAAAAAGTATTTTAAGAAAATCTAGATACTTACTGAGAAAAGACATTTATCTTGAAAGATTTATATTAGTTGTATATTAAAATTTTAAGCAAATTTAAAATTAAAACATTCTTATCAAACTTAAAGGTAGCTCTGCTTTAAGTCAACGTTAATTTATTTATAAAGGCTCTTGGCTCCAGCTCAATGACGATCTTAAAGCACCCTTTAGTTTTAAAAACCTGACTTTGAGACATAAAATATGATGTAAAAGATATAT
>Ga0157363_1005292_pt1 | contig 12010 bp, 18 predicted proteins | sample AttsexASBM1_FD_111477 | JGI IMG/M metagenome (GOLD analysis project Ga0157363, IMG submission 111477) | Fungus gardens microbial communities from leaf cutter ant in Ribeirão Preto, State of São Paulo, Brazil - Atta sexdens ASBM1 | ecosystem: Host-associated > Fungi > Mycelium > Unclassified ...
ACAATGCTCGACCCCATGTTGCGAAAGTGGTCAAGACATACTTGGAAACGTTGAAATGGGAAGTCCTACCCCATCCGCCGTATTCTCCAGACGTTGCTCCCTCTGACTATCACTTGTTTCGATTAATGCACACGGGCTGGCTGACCAGCACTTCCGGTCTTATGAAGAAGTAAAAAATTGATTGAAGATAAACGAATCGATTCGTGGATAGATGACCAGTTTTTTCGACGCGGGATTCGTACGCTATCCGAAAGATGAGAGAAAGTAGTGGCCGCGATGGACAATATTTTGAATCATAAATGTATAACCAGTTTTTTACAATAATGCCTCGAATTTCGGAAAAAAACGGCGGAAGCAAAGTTGTAATATTACTTCATTTTCTAATGCATTGTACAATCCGGAATCGAACGATATAAAGACAATTTTAACCAGATGGAAGGACAACGTTGTGCCCTGTCCATTCACTGCTTAAGACAGGGTTGGATGATCATAACCGTCTCGCAGCTGGAAGAGTTTAGGTCGACAAGTTTAGGCAGGAATCGTTTCTCCCAGGCCTGATTATATGCTCCTTCTTCTGCCCTCAAATGATATTCACAGCATTAGGTCAGCCGCCCCCCTTCTCCGCATATTTCGTGGACATGCCAGTAAATTTTGACGTGCCCGTAAGCGACGAGATCTAACGAAAGCAGCCCCGCCAAGGCTATGGTTGCCGCGTGCGAGCAATAGTAAGTCCAAGATATTTGCACAGTGAGTTTTCGCGTACACAAGGCGTTTAATGCACTTACTAATGGTCATTTCCCGGACCCACACTGATACCTTATAAATAGACACTGACTGCACTATTCGCATACAGATATCTGATTCTGACGCCAAAATTGGGAGGCAATCCCACATAACCGCTATTATGCCAGTCTAGCACAAGTTAGCACAACCTTCGAAATCCTCAGTACAACGATATTAAGGGCATTTTACTCTTGCGCATGGATCTTGGTGCTCGATTTTTTTATCCATAATAGCTTTGTAATTCTTCGACGACACTGCATATTTGAATTGTACTAGCCTTTCTTGTGTAAAAAGAGAAAATTTTCACAAGCCTAACTATCCGGAAGTTTTCCTAAGAAAGAAGTCTGCAGATGGCAGGAAGATAGCCAGGGCCCGCTTATCTGGGCGTACAGATTTCAATATGATTGCATCACCATCGATATTAATCACATCGCCTACTTGTTCCCCCTTTTAAGCAATTGTCGTTCTATCAGGAGATCTATCAGGAAGTCGTCCCGGGATTACCAAACCGGTACTTCTTCAGGATGATCTTCAATATCATGGGCTCGATAACTTCTATCTCATTAGAAGATGGAACACTACAATAAATCTAACTTAACTTATGTGTTAACGCGAATATACATATATATTAGATATAGTAAAAAGAAATCCATTATTTGTCCATTCAATTTCATGCAAAAATAATGGATTTCTTTTTACTACAACTAAAACATATATACACTTCAATCGGATACCGAATCCGAAACAATGGGGCAGGAACAATCCGCAGCCGAGCATCATGCTGTCGGGTCCGTTCATTCGTCTTCTTACATTTTATGACGACCTTGCAAAAATTTGCGAAGGCCATCCAATTTTTGATCTCCACGATTACCGAATATGTCCTTTCCGGATAAAGAGCCATAAATAATTTCACTCTCTGCACCTCCCATGAAGCGCAAGAGGATATGCATCGCTGTGTCTCTGCCCGTCACAATGGACGCAAATCGGAGACCCAGCCTTATCAATCTCATATAGATACGACTGAAAGCAGTCGTAACCCGTGAGAATTTGTCATCCAAAAAGTGAGCCCTCTCCATCAATTACGGTAACCTATCGACGATACCACCGATTTGGAGGCATCTGAAAGAAGTCCCAAAAGATACTCCCTCCATCGCGCTCCTCAACTTTCCGAAGGAGCGCCTGAGCATTATTATCCCGTCTCGCCTCAGAATGTTACGCAAACACGTGCGCCTAAGACAATCCATCGTTAAATGGCACCATTCTTGCGAAAATAGTCGCCGCCTCATGGGAGACCCTCCGATATCCCCGGATAACTTTTAGCGCAAGCTGCCGCTGCAGCCGTGCCATGCCTCGATAGATTTTACGATTCTTACTGTCTGTGCCCAAACAGGAACGCCGTTACTACTAAAAATACAACAGTCGTATACACACGACAAAAAAATTGATTGAAGCCGATGTTCGCATAATGTAAGCCTATTTAGGATAGCGGCCATCCTTTAAATCCTCAGCAGGAGGAAGCGGAAATGGTTTCGAAAGGTTTACCGAGAATTCGAAATTCCAGGTATTTCACAGTGGACTCCACGGGAACCACCGCCCCCCCTTCACTCAAAGCATTCAGAACATCCTCCATCATAAACGTGACAGTCTCCGTCTTCTCCACTGAGACCCTAAGGATCCTAAAGGCCCAGCCGCACTATCATTTTCACAAAGGCCGCACCCAGCTCAGCACAAAAACCTCCTAAAAGATAGGTCCCCTAACTATCAATAGGGTGTCATCCGTTCCCTGTGGAACCTTGCAAGTCATGCCTATACGCACCGATCAGTAAGGTTCACATAAACAATCTCTCCGACAAAGTCGCCCAGGACGCACCGGATGTATTCCTTTTCCCTCAAGGTTTCATGGATCACAGACCATGGGAAGGAATTAAAGGCGTTGATGATGTCCAGCTAACACTACTTTCCCATCCCAAAGGCCATCATCCACCATCTCTCGTAAGTGCGAAACCGCATTCACGCATTGCACCCTAAAATCAAACTGTCCATTGAATATATACCCCTAGTAGCGTCCAAGTAATTTTGCGGTCTACGACACATAACCCTCTCGAAAAGCTTTCCTAGTTCGTTCAACTGTAAGCTGAAGGTCCCGCTTATTAGGCTTCTTCAAGAATAACTTCGCGGTCTTCTATTCCTTCGTCATATATGCCAAAAAACATCGCGCCCACAGCGAAGTAAAACTATTTATCGTATCAGTTATAACGCTTCTTATAATATTATACGATCCTAGAGCTTTACCAACGTTAATCTTGGCGCCATCTCTATCATCTCCCGCTCGATGACAGCCCAAGCATCATCCTAAACAAATCGAATACTGTCCTCCAGCATTCTCCCGCGGAAACAACACATCAACAATCTCTTTGTTCCATCAGCAGACCGAAAGTCTGTCGATGGCTACTCGCCGACATAGCAACATCCGAGACCAATCAACACGTTTCTTTGCATTCTCAGGCAAGTGGTCACCGATATGTCTCCAGGGAAAAGAGACCACGCCTTACAACCAGCATCAGGATCTCAATCTGGATCTCAACGAAGAGATTGATCTTTTTCGTATACTATCTAAGGAAGTATCGACCTGCAGTTTCCCTCATAAATTCTCACTATCAAGTTCCTTAGGTCCATAAAGATATATCGGTCGGAGAGCGATTTCAGTTCGATCGCAACTCTTTAATCACCTATATATCTTGCTATTACAAGCATGGCCCATAAAAGATCCACACTCGAGTTCCCATGAAAGTGAACACACCCCTAGGAAGGGACGACACCCCTTTTATATATTTAATAAGCAGAGGTTTAGTTCTCCGCCCAATCAAAAAGTAATCTCCCCCTGCGATTCGCGCCCCTACAATTCCAGATCGGCAATCAGACGTTAAAATCGTCCAGTAACAATAGCGGTCTTTCCAAATATCTTAAGATCTGCCGCTCCAGATTTTACGGTCGAAAAAGTATTCATCAAAGGAGAGGAGGAAGGAATAGCTAAGTAACTATAATTCTCTCCCATACAACTATAACATACTCTTCGTCACACGTAAGCGGCGAACACAAGATCGCACCTTGATCACTGCCAGGAGATGGCAGCAGGAATATCTCAGAGGATCAAGCACATCTATCATGAATTTGGTTCTGAGATCACAATTATTCTTCACAAATTCGCGTAATCAAATTCTATGCTGGCCTCGAATAATTAACATTCATTTATCCTTTTTTTTTGACGCAGTGGAAATGCTTAGGCATATCCCGTCCTCTGCCTCCGAAGAAGGCAGAGAGTTATGTGTGGGACTTTTCCGCCGAAAAAGCGGAGACCTATCCATTAAAACCACAATAGATCTGGGTCAGGCCAGGCTCTTCAATTTGTAGTACAACCGATCTGACTCATCGCCAAATGTGCTATGCTGCGCAGTCCTTTCCATTACCGGCGGGAGAAAACGCCACGTCGTCAATCTTGTCAGGCCATGCAAGGAAGCAGCGAACCACCCGTTCGCACGATCCTTCGACCATCGAGGGGAAACCGTCCGCCGCGCGAGCGCAGCCTCTGGCGATCCCCCAAATACCACTCTACTTGCTAGTAGCTGATTCTCTGAAACAGCTTGTGCAAGGCCCCATAGAACGAGGCGATGCACCACTTCACAATTAGAGGGGAAAGAAGGCGTCTGGGGAACTGTTCTCCCGCTTCCCCCTCCTCTCTTACGTGCACACCCTCTTTAGCACATTTGTCGCTCTCCTTTCGCCACAGCAGAAGATGAGAAATGCGTGCCGGCCATCTTCGTCGACTAGCAGCGTCCGAATCACCGCGGACAACGATAGGTCTCTGCCTATAGCTCTGGTTAGCTCCTCCCTCTATATGTTTCATGAGGGACAGTATCGACACGCAGCGTGTGCCGCAAAGAATTAATTGCGGTGCCAGCACTTTTCGGTACTCTCCCTATCAACGCAGGTATCGGCCGAAACAGCCGTGACCTACGTCGCATGGAAAGAGAGACCAACACTTGTTTACTTGTCCTAATCTAACCTAACTTAACTTAACTTAACCATTAGATACATTGACCTTCATATTCATCTCCGCTATGGAGATTGCAGTCCTCCAATCAGCCGCTTCTATCACAATATCATCTACCAAGTCACATCTCGAATCATTGTCAGGATAACCAACACCTTCCGTTCTATGCTTCGCGTCTAGCTTTCTATAGGCACACATCGGACAGTGTACCTCGCCCTACATTTCATGGTAGAATATCCTTTGCTACAATTAAAGTAATAATTGGATCTATTTACTCGACTAATAGTTGGCTCTTGTATGACCAATCACAAGGCACTTAAAGCATTGGAGTGATCACCTAGCCAATAAAACCACTAGGGCAGACGACTACTCCAAACGAATACGTTCCTCCTGCTGTATCTTCTTGGCACACATCTGGCACTGCACCCAGACGGTGTTCAGATCATCTCTGCCAAATCATAGGGGGCCAATCATCTCTGATCGTGCCATTTCTTCATAACCACGTTCACAATCTCCTCCATATCGATTAATCAACATTTAAAAAGAATATCCACCTTCCTAATCAGTCTTATCATTTTCATTTTCTTTTCTTCGCTGAAAATCATCTTCATACGGTTCAACAGAAGATCTACCTTCGGGCCCGGATCCTCGCCAGAAATCTCTATCAGGAGACCTTCAGCTTGCGCTCTTCTAATTTTCGTATCTGTGATATCGAGTTTCACTAGCGAAACTTTCCTCCTCGCTAGTCCTATAGCGAGGCTTCTAATCCGATATTACTTGTATCGGTCTGCAGTATAAAATTCGTCTCAAAAATTCGAGGAACGCAAATACTGGGATGGTAATAAGCGATTAGTTTTTCATTTCGCGGCTTTTTCTTCCTCCAGCGCGCGATGAGTGCAGTAAGAAAGACGGCTACGAAGCTTTGTATGAACCGGCGATGAGGCCAAGAATTGTCTAATATGTATTCGTGGTATCGGCTAGTCAATTATCGCTTTCACCTTTTCAGAGTCTGTTCTCTTCCCTGTCGACGATATGTTGCATCTTAATTGATCTACTCAATAGCGGAATTTTTTCAGGGTTTATTTTTAGGCTAGAATCTCGGAGTCGTCGGAAAACTTTCCGGAGCGTATTCAAATGTTCATTGAATGTGTGATTAATAATTATTATGTCGTCGAGATATACGAAACGTGCAGTTCTAATTCCGATCCTAACATATTATATCTAGTAATCTTTGAAAGGTCGCCGAGGCTGAATGTAAGCCAAACGGCATTACGATTAGTAGTTGATTAAGTTAAGTTGATTAAGTTAAGTTGATTAAGACCTTTCCCGAGTATCGTAAAAGCAATAATGGGCTTGCTGTTTTGGATGTAAGCGTTTTACCATTTTTTAAATTGAAGGTCGTTAAATATCGCACCTTCCATAATTTATTCATTGTCGCGGTGATTTGTGGCAGGGGATACGTATCAGATTTAGTAACCTCGTTGACGAGAGCGAAAATCTATGCAAAACCTATTTTTTCCGTTTTTTTTCTTGATTACAACTGGAGACCTCCAGGGACGTCATTAGTTCGATCACACCGTCTTTTTGTATCTGTTCGACTTCGTCGTCGATAGCTTGCATAGCTGGATTTCGGGGAGAGAGATATCTTTATTTAATCGGTCTGGTTCTCAGTTGATACGAATATGGTATTGTGCAAAACTGGTGGAATCTTGTATGATACCGAACTGTAACAATTCAATTTCAAGAAATTTTTGTAAAAGTCTGGTTTCTTCCTCGGTTCCTTTCCGCCAATGTGACAATCATGGTGGCTATTTGGTTGCTTGTGGCGACGGTATCGTCAAACCTAATTTTGTCCATAAGTCGAGACCAATAAGGCGTGTACGTCTTATAATAATTGGAAATCGTCCGCGTGTGGTAAGAATGCGGCTTTAAAACTACAAATTCATCTCAGGTTTTCCGTCTGCGGTTTACTCGATCATGTCTGTGCATCTCCTTTTAACAACCGATAATCCTTTAAAGAATTGGTGATCAGTGAGCTCATAATCATCTTTAAGCTCTTCTACGCGCTTTAAAAATGTCTACGGATCATTTCCCTCAAATTAAAATCCTTATTTACGCATTTGGTTGATAATTTTTGCATACCGATCCTCGGTTAGAAGGGCTGCATTCATAAACAAATGTATGTTTTCATTATTCGGAGCCGCGGTGGATGCTTCAGATACATGGCGTCCTATCTCTCGCAGGGGCGGCGGCGATGCACGAGCCTGATAACTCTCCTTCATCCACGAATGTATTCAAACGATGACGCAGCTTATCTAAAGTACTTTCGGTGCTCAATCCGTGGATTTCCATCTCAATAATAATTTCGCTTTTTGTCAGTGCGTATATCCAAGATTTCGGTACGGAGTGCATCTTTCTCTTTCTTGAACAGGTCTCTGTTCAAGCGCCATGAAACAATATATAACTTTTGAGCGCGGATGTAGTTCGTTGGATGTAATTCGATTCAGTAGCGCAAAAGAGATTCAGGCTGGAGAGAAGATGCAATTACCAAGTGGAATTCAACAAATAGAAATAAAGCTTAATTTTATTTAAAGTTGTATAGAATACAATGTTATGTATAGAATACAATATGGTGCTAAATGTGTGTGCGCTCGTATGTCATCTCGTAGGTCACAGTGTTTGTGTACGCTGTAAGCCGGTTTACCGCGCGGTTTTTTTCGACCGACGTGTCACAACGTTGAATGTAGGCAGCACAGAACGCGAAACGCGTCTCAGCTGTACATAACATAGCTGATCGTTTCGCGGAAACGCGGATATCTCCTGCATTACAAGACATTTTGTCGTTGTCGAAATATAGGTTGATTTGATGCTAACGTAAGTTACTCTATTGTAACATTTTTGTTGATTCCACTGATTGGTCGAACTTTCTTACCATATGACAATTTCAGTCTTTGAACTAAATTTGTTATTATCAAATTCGATTGCGAACCTGAATTGAACAACGCTCGATACTGTTGTTTTTTACTGTTTGCTCTTAATATGGCCACTTTTGCTGTAGACAGCACCACCATATAATCCTTGGACCAGGCACAATAAATATTAATCGTAGCATCCACTTCATCGTTCGAGAATTGTTGCTTATCTGTCGTCGCAACTTTCCTTACTATCTAGCTTTGCTTCAGCACAGTTCATGATTACTGCGCTGTTGAATCTTCCAAACCAAATGGCTTGTCCTTGATGTCCTGTTCTAAGGCATCTTCGTGAATAAGTGAATTATGCTTCTTGCCGTATTTCTTGCATATAAATAATTGATGTATAACTTCTTTTCCAAAAGTCTCTTCTTCCGATCGGCTATCGATAAGCTCAGAAGATTACCACACTTGTATATCAGATAGTTTCCTTCACAATTTCTGCATTTAACCGCGGTGAACAATGCTATCCTTTTCTCTTTTTTTTTGTTTCTTGACTTGCCTTTCTCTCTAGTCTTTGTTGTTTTTTTTCTCGAGAATTTTGAATGGAATGACACCGCTCTATCAAAAATTCTATAAACTCTGATAAATGAAGCATATTTTTTGGAGTTCGATTTTTTTATTAGATTCTGCCAATCCTTTTGCTTAATAGGATCTAATTTTTTCTTCACTATGTGCATTAAAATGATGTCCCAGACATCTACAGGCAATTCAAGATTCTTCGCTACATGAATTTAAATATATCAGATGAATTTATCTAATAAATTCGACTTGTTATTTTTCGTTATTTCTGGAAAATTTAACAAATCATCCAAGTGATTTTGCATAATCATTATCTTGTTGTCGTACGTATCTTTTAAAAGCATTTTCGTAATTCTCACTCGAGATCTTAAAGCCTTCTATTGCAAACTTCTCCCTCTAACATTTCAACGAGAGATTGGTATTTCTGCAACAGTCATATCACTATCATCTGCATTGTCTCAAAACTGTCTTTAAAGAATCTACTTAATATAATCCCCATCAACAGCTTAATTTCCAGTAATTTTGATAATTCTTCGCGTTTTCGAGCGTTCCTTATAATTTCTTTTCGTAGTTCAAGAATCATGAATGTATAAGAATCAAAAATTGAATCTCTACCGTTTTCTATCATATATACTTATTTATTAAATGCAAATATGATATAAATATAAGAAATAAAAAGTTTTATTAAAACTATTTTTTATAAGAATATTTTTTATTTTCGTATTTACATCATATATTCATCATGCTTGACATACCGGACTTTTATACGTATACACATATTTTTAAAAACGCATGTAATATCAACGGGAATTCGAATGACTTGTGAAATAATAACCTAACCATAAGCTATAAATCGCATGCATGTCTGGACAACTTTTCGATTGTTATTTAACTTCTCATAAAGTTTATTTACAATATAGGCTGTCAATAGTATTCAATGAAATTACATGCATTAAAAGGTCTATCAGTATTCTATAAAAGGAAATTTTTCATTATAAAATCTATAGTTTTTATAGTATACTAGCCTATAGATATCGATGGTTTTTAAACTATATATATAGAAATCGAAATGTTCTGTACGGGAAACAATTTATGCATCACTTCCGCGCATCTCTTCTGCACTTGTTTCGGGCATTTTGTGCATCTTCTCGTACCTTTCCGTACTTTCTCTTGTACTTTATCCTTTCCTAAGTCTTTCTGCATTTTCCATCCCATGATGAAAGAATTATATAATGTGCTCAGTTTCAGCAAACCACGCCCCTTTTGCGAGTTGAGATACTGTTCAGATTTCAAATCTTTATTATCTTTTTTTCTTTTTTTTTGGTGAGGTGAAAAAATCGCATATCCTCGATCCGCGGGAACGGAGCCGAAGAGCCAAGGATTGTATGAGGCTCGCACCCATTAAAACACCCGCCGGTGTCCTTCATTGATTTGTTGTGGGGGCGTCCTGGACACGCACGCAGTTCTTCCGGGACCATTCTTCTCCCAGGCCCATTGGCCGACAGCCACTGTCCGACGAGAGAGTGTTCACCATCTACCGGGCTCGCTTCTCCGAAAACAGCTGCTCGGGTCTCTCCCCTTTTACAGGGGAGAGAGAGGCCAGCCATCGATACCTCATATCCGAAGCTGCGAGTCAATGGAAGGCCTGACTTCGCCCTCTGCCGACCCTGGCAATTGTCACCACTGTTGCAACATGTTACCAGGCCGCAATGACGTCCAACCGGTTACTTGTAGAGGCAGGAGGGCCCGCAGTAGATACATAGAGATCGTAGCGACTGAGTCCTGCCTGAGGTCCTCTCCACTTTCTTCTTCTGGAACATCACGCTCTCACAAGAAGGAGGAGACCATCCACGACCTCTCGCTGCCTAGCATGTTTCAGCGGCAGCAAGGAATCGCCTCCCACCCATGACCAGGGCATCGCATTTCGCGTCCCGTACGAGGCACTCCTTTAGAGTGTCCCTTTGCAGTGTCCCGGTCGGCAGCACAATGATGACATTGCATGGTTGACTCTTTATCTATGCAGGTGCACCGAGCATTTGCGTCAATCGATAGGATATCCTATCCCAACCTCTGTCCGTTCATTCGAGCAGACAGGGATGATGGCCTGTACTGTCCGGTTGTTAGCGTGCTGCGAATCCGCCAGCGCCTCACGTGTTAAAAACTCGCAGCCGCATTCTCTTTCGCATCCACGGCTCGCGAAAAAGAATATTCCCCCCACATACGTGACGCATTGACGCATAATTCTTGGCGAATCCCGATAGGTTCGCGGGGGGGAGGGGGATCCCCGCAAGAATCGTGGCGGCGGTATGCGACATCATCCTGTAGACCCTGCAGATTCACAGAACAAGATTCTACAGTAACTGCCAATTCGGGCGCAGCCACGCGTCTTTTCCTCTCAAATCGAAGCTCCACAGGAGCAGCCCCGCCAGAACGGTGTGTATATAAGCACACCGCACCGCGATGTCTGGAAGACCATGAAGATTGAGCAACGAGAGCCTGCTTGCCTGCTCACCCTCTGGGTTAAGGGCTCAAAATGAATCCTAAACTCCCAAAAGCCATCTAGAGTGAGGCCCAGATATTTCCTCGTAAGCCCATCTTCACGAAGGTTATGTCTACCTTGATTTACACTAGAAGCGGCCACTCCAGAGATGTCTTAAAAGAACAAGATTTCTGGGGTCTCCATTTCTTCTGGGATGTCACCTCCAGGTCTAGACCCCCGTATGCAGTCGATCACACTAGCCACTGCAATCTTTGTTACTGTTCAAAATTAGAGAGATTATTTCTGTGTGAAACTCTAGATCGTGCGACACATTGTAAATTGTTTCGACTTTCGAGCAACCTTGATGTCAAAATTCGTATTTGTGTATTTCCGCGAATGCTCGAAAATAAGTAAGAAAAATATAACGACTTGTTGCTCTGCTCTGCACGTGCTGCTGTCTGTTATCTGTTGGAAGATATCCCAACAGATAACAGCGGCACATGCAGAGGAAGGGCGGTGCGGAATATTGCGTCATACGCTACATTCATAGCAGGTCCAACGCGGATTCCTGCGCACGTCGGGCCGCACGACGTCTTTTGCACTGGAATCTGCTCTAATCGCGAAACTCCAGCCACTTGCCAGAAATAGTCCATCACCATGGCGACCAGATACGGAGTCATGATAGGCTATCGCTGCCAATCCCAGGGTTGAAGGCATTGACAATGTCAAGCGACACCACCACTACTACTCTCCCCGCCACCACAAGGGCCCTCACCTGTCGAATGGCGTCGATGATGGAACGCCCCTCACAGAAGCCGTATTGCTCTAATTGAAAGTCGAGGCCCTCGCGGCACAGGTGCCGGACGATGCGGCCGGCAATGATTCGCTCGAACATCTTGAAGAAATCTGCTGAGGCTCATCGAATGCTCTCAAATACTTATGGTGAGGCCGCTATTAGTGAAAGAATGTGTCGTGAGTGATTTCAACGCTTTAAGAACGGTGATTTTGACGTCGAAGACCGGCATAGCGGTGGAAGAGAGAAGGTTTTCGAAGATGCAGAATTGGAGGCAATACTTGAGCAACACTCGTGTCAAAATCAAGAAGAATTGGCACGATCATTGGGAGTGACTCAACAAGCCATTCAAAACGCCTCAAAGCCATGGGAATGATTCAGAAGCAAGGAAATTGGGTGCCGTACGAATTGAA
>Ga0157363_1005293_pt1 | contig 12010 bp, 8 predicted proteins | sample AttsexASBM1_FD_111477 | JGI IMG/M metagenome (GOLD analysis project Ga0157363, IMG submission 111477) | Fungus gardens microbial communities from leaf cutter ant in Ribeirão Preto, State of São Paulo, Brazil - Atta sexdens ASBM1 | ecosystem: Host-associated > Fungi > Mycelium > Unclassified ...
AGGAATGATACACAGGAAGTTACGTCATAAAATTAAAAATTGTTCGCGATAAGATTTCTTATTAAAACGTTTTTATTTATAATATTTCTTATTTCTATTCAGTTTTCTATTTCTTAATGTACGATTTGAATTTTTGACTATATTTTGAAAATTTCGCTAACACGAATAGCTTCAGTAGTCACAAATTGAAAATGCGAGCAATTAATTTATCGGCGTGCAATCTATAATAAATATATAATAAATAATTAAAAAATGTATTTATAACAAAATATTGTTTAAAGTAGAAAACAATCTGAATAGCAATCTAGATATTTGACCGTTTGCATAAGATAAACAACTTTAACTACAATGACTTTGTAGTGATGATTTACAATATAATAAGATAACGTTTACCATTCCTTTTGTCAGATTATTTTAAGAGTCAGTTACTTGGTTCCAAGGAACCAAAGATCAAGAGAAATTCCAAAAATATCCAGACAATTAGTTGATTACAAAATCATACATAATCAAAATAAACATTACGTAATCAAAATATACATTACGTAATCAAAATAATTTTTATTCCGCATTTGCACTTGCAAAAAATTAAAAAACAAAACGCTATCACTCGTAAAATCTCGTTGGTGAACCACTGTAGGTAAGAGGTGAAAGAACTATAAACAAGAACTGAGAAAGGACGTGCCTACTTGAACATTTTCCTCGTTTGTTGACGATCCGGTTGCTATGCGGTGTCGATGTTGGTCCAAGGGCAAGAAGGAGGCGAAGGAGGTAACGGAGATGCCGTTGTAGGATTATGCGAAGGTACAGAACGGAGAAGGATGAGAAAGTTCGCCGGAGAAGCGTCGTCATCAGCGATGACGGTTGGAACATTCAGGATAGAAAAGGAACAGGAGGTAAAGAGAGGAGACAAGAAGAAGACAGAAAAAGAGAGAAGATAGGAGGGAAGACTCCAATGATTGGAAAGCCGCAAACGCGACAGGAGTCGAAAGAAACAAAGAAGCATAAATAAAAAAATTTTTTTATGATAAGAATTATCCGCCAATATTACCGAAATTGATCGATAGTGGATGAAGAGAGTGGGAAAAATTTCAGACTGAATTTTTTTAAAAAAGATATTAATCTTAGATGTGCAGTATTATAGTTTGCATCAAATAAAGATAATATCATAATCAGAATTTTAGGTAGATATTTTATCCATGTCTTCTTCCTTATGACTGTATTTATTGATTAGATATCATTAAATACGAATACTTTTTTAATGTAATCTATATTGAAAGAAAATCGAAAGAATGATAGAAGGCGACGCTACATCCTTAATAACAGAGACTAACACGAAAAAAAGAAAAAAATGTAGATATGCAGTCGGAAACTGATCGATAGGGATTTGTAATTCTTTAGATTTTAGGTAGATGATCGTACATTCTGAATTTCTCGAGAGAGATCAAATTTAAATCTCCTCGTAGATTTAACGGACGTCAGTCTAGTTTCCGATCTCATCAATCTCCTGTACCTGGGTCCTAGAAACGATAATAAGATATTCCTTGCGCCGATAACGAATTTGTAGGAGTCAATCGATGAATTATCGCTGGGATCCGCCGTGGAAACGCAACGGCTTGTAAAGGCACACGGAATTCCGCGCGTCTCGCCAGTCTCGCTTCTCTGTTTACAAACAAGCGGTTTCTGCCCTTCTCCCTCTCCGTGGCCTCCACTCCACTTCGCATTCCCTTTTGATGTCCTCCCGCCTTTCTCTTCACTTCTTCACGGTATTTCTCCATTAATCCTCTCCTCTCTCCCCCTCTCTCTCTCTCTTTCTCTGTCCTCTTCATGTTTCGTTTTTCTCGTGTCTCTCCTCACGCCCTCGCCTGTCCGTTCGTTGAGCGAAAAAAGACCAAGGGCCTCTCCGTGTAGCTTCTCCCACTATCGCCTACTACCGTCGCGACCGTTGAGATTTAAATCCCCCTGCGATAGTGGTGGTGGTAGAGAGGACTTGAACTTTACATGGCATGGGAACATGACCGACGGCGATGCTCAACCGCGAAATGAGGCTTCGTATCAGCGAGGCTCGCTTAAATCTCTCGAAGAGAGCCTTAGTCGAGAGGCTCCAATTTCTTCTCTCGCCTATCTTGTCTATGCAATCAATTTTATAGTCTCTGTTTTTCCATTAAGATCTTTATTCATAATTGTAGATCGATTGATCCTCATTTTAGGAGAGCTTAGGTTGGAACCAAAGTTTGAATCAATCGGATTTATTTAATCATGGTTTGAGAAGCATTTCGGAAATGAAAAATTGATTTGAATTTAAAATCATTTACTTAATTTCAGAAGTTTCAGATTAAATCATGCCTACTTATGAATATGGCTCTAAATGTGACATTCACTCGTATGATTCCGATTTTATTTATATTCTATCTTATTTACTTTCAGCGTGGATAAAACGTAAGATTAATTTAAAAAAAGCCATAACATTGGTCCCTCTGAAAAGAGTGAAAAGTCGAGAAAGTTTCATTTAAAGCGAATGTTAAAATGTGTTTAAATGATTTTTCGAACATCGTTTCTTTCTCATCTCAAATGCAAGGTAGAACGGTAATAGAGAAACTGTACGACGCGACTTTTACTTCTTTTATATGACTTCCTCTCCTATTCCCTCTCGTTTCGTCTTAGGTTTCTCGCTTTGTTCTTCATAATATCACCTTTACATTCGGCCTTTCTTTAACTCTTGATTCATGCACCGTCATTCATATCTAAGTGGCTTTTCGAGCCACTGGTTCAAGAACTATCTCATCGAAAATGACATAAAAGTAAAAGTAAAAAAATTGAGAAATTTTGTTCTATAATTCCTCAAAGGACATTGTCCTCAAAATATTTCAAAAAAGATGTTCCATTGTAAATTTTAGAGAAAGATGCTTCTTTGTAAAAGATAGAAAAAAATAAATAAAATTATTTCGAAGTTCATAGAACGATCTAAAAAATATTCAAAAATAAAAATATAAAACAAATATTCAAAAATATTTTATTTTTTAGATTTTATATACGTTTCATTTTGATAGTCAATTGATAAAAGAATATCTATGTATAAACAGTGTTTGCAGATATCTTGATAAGGTGTAGATGAAAAATTAAAGAAAACATATTTCCCAAGTATTATATTTCTCAAAAAAGTATATACATCTAAGCTGCATGCAACTTAGAATTTTATGTATACGTAAATATCGATCCATAATTATCGTTATCGCACGTCGATTTGTTGTGTAAATTCACAACTCGATCGATTGGCGAACATTCATTCTTGTAGTACTTAGGTTCTTTATTCTATCGTACCCACGTACGCCCCCATGAACTTTGTTTTTCCCCCCTGGTATAAGAGCCATAGGGTATTCTTTAGCGCTCGCTAGCATGACAGAATATACGGGTGCAGCTGTTGCAGGACCGAATTTCGCAGTTAATCAATAACGGGGTACGAGCCATCACCAGCGAATAATAATGATTCACCAAAGTTCACAGACTTATCATCGATGTAATGAACATCTGGCTGTTCCCGCGTCCATTTCGTTCATATTAGATCAGAAGGCACGGCGAAGCGCTTGGTTAGTTATTTTTATATAAACTGCACTTAATCTCGAAAAAATTAGCAAAAATAAAAAATACTGTTTTTAATATGGAATGATACTTGATAAAAAATTTGATAGACATTGCTTTATTGATTATTCCTCATATATTTATTTCGATGTATCAAATTGTAGACAACATTCTCAAATTTCATCCCGTTAGACATCCGAAACGGGTTTTTTAATATACGCGGACATTGAACTGTTTTATTCACAGAAGTTTATCAGTATCGGCTGATTATAAATTTTAATTTTAATCATTTTGAATTATCTAGAAGCTCATATCGATTGATTGATTAAATCGGAAACAGAAATTTCAAGAATGGAAAATTACTAAAGACGATTCAGAAAGTACGAATTGGCACTTACATAGGTTTTTTCTTTCTTGACCATTGTTCGCGCGATTTAAATCTCAAGTTTTTGTATAAAAAATTATCATCTTTTGTTCTAATTGCAAACTTCGTCCTGAAGACGTATTGTGAATGTGAGTCCATAACTTTTAAGAAAATGATAATAGAAAAAAAATCAGGCGAACAGGAATATCCAGTGACTAGTTGATCCTATTTTCTTTTTTTTTGTAGTGTCACAAAAAGAATCTATTCATTGTCCAAAATCCATAAGTTGAAGAAGGTTTAAGGCTGAGCCTGCTTGCTGTAGTCATTTTGACATTTCAAAATAACTAAGTAAGCAGACTGAGCCTTGAATCTTCTTCGATTTATGGGCGCCTGATTTTCATAATGAAAGGTTTCAATTTAAAAAAATTCTTGCAAATTATATTAAAATGTTAATAATTTTTTTTAATAAAACAATTTTTCAATTAATAGAATATGAATTTATAAATATACTGAAAGCTTCTCTTGTGTACTTTTTTAATAACTATATATTTAAGAGTGAATTAAACCAGAAAACGAAATAAGCTGTATATGGCAGCTATCAAATATGATTTTATTCTATTTTAAAATAAAAAGTTTTTGTTTTGTCATAAAAAAAAGTTGAAAATAGCCAAAAACATTATTTTTGAACGATTTCACCTCAAAATCCTGACGAGTTACGCAAATTCTATCAAAGGCATCATGTTTATCGCAAAAAAATTTTTGGAATGTGACTTCGTAAAGAATTTGGTTATTGAACAATGTAATTAATTAATAAACAATTATATAATATGACGAAATTGGACATACCGATGAAAATTAATTTAATTAAATAAAAAAAAATCTACATTCGATCAAAAATTCGGATCTTTGTGCTTAAATATTTCTGTGTGAATTTATACATATATATATATAAATGATTCTGCAAACCTGAGTGTAATTAATAATTATACTATATAATTAAAATTATATTAATATAATTACATTAACATAATGTATAATTACTTATTGATTATGTATATATTTTTTATTTAAAAGGCTCGATCATTTTTTTTTCAACTACATTTTTAACGGTTTCTCCCGATTTAAAGTGACGCCAATAAATGTCTATGTTGCAAAATTACAAAATGAGACTCCTTACAAGTCAGAACGGAAAATCAAACTCTCTTTTATATGCATGACGATACATACACATGATGCGTATAATTCACAACCGTCGCATACCTGCTATCCTTTCGTCTCGAGTAACAATATTTTACCTATTGCGCGCGTGTGATGTGGTTCACTCGGATGACATAGTTGCATTCGTACGCGTGTGTGTTTGCATGTACGTACCGTCGGATATGCGTGCGAACAATGGGCAATCAAAGCGTTTTCAGAGTCAGGGGTTACGAGCGGCGCGTTCCGCCGCACTCTGCGACGAAAGAATTGTCTGTCCTCTATGATATTTGCAATACTGTCACCCTTAACCCGTCAGACGCGAGTTAGCAACGGATCTAATTCCTGACAATCAAAGAGCAGGATTTAACTGAGCGATTGCTCGCGCATTTTTAATACGAAGAAGATAAGCAAATGTCACGATTTATATTAAAAAAGTCTCTATTTTATTTAAAACTAGAATTTACATCTCACTTTTAATGAATAAATGTGTGCATTTATTTCTGAAATTATAACAATATATGTATGCTAAATGAATATAGTTTACGTTATATAAAAATGTACTATAGAATATTTAATCAATAAAAGTGAAGTATGAATATCAAATGAAGATCAAAATGTTTATTATTGAGATGAAGACGATATTAGATAATAAAATTGCAAATAAAGTTACATGACTGCTCGCTTCTTTGATGGAGAGCGAATTGAAAAGATTGAAGGGGAAAATCTTAAAAGCCTTATATGTTATGCGTTTAACAACTTAATAAAATATTTAAAACAAGATGTGTGTAATATTCTAATAGATATAAATGTTTAATATTCGTTTCCACCAATGTAGATTAACTTTAATCTCGATTTACTCTTCGTCTTTTTCTAGTTTCAAAGATTAGACGAAGAGTAAGTTGAACCGAGATTAAAGTTAATCTACGTTAATGGAAATGAGCATAAACGTATGAATTATTTCTCCTTCGCTACTATATAAAAAATATCGAAAGATTAATTCACTTGAAATATGCAATGCAAATTTTGAATGCGCGAATGAATAATTAAATTCCTTAATTCGTATAAAAATATTCTTCTTCTCACTAATACGTCTGCTGATCATTGACGTTTTTTTACTTCATTGTAAAATTTATAATGTTGAGTTATGTTCAATTTGAGTTATTTTTAATCGTTTCTATAGGTCACCACTGCTCAATACATCGTTAATTTAACTAAATGGAATAAAAGAATTTAACTAAAAAAATATATTGAATTTGACTCAAATTTAGTTTATTATTTATTAAATGTATTATATTAATATGGATATTGTTTACTTTAAAATTAACTACAGAAATGGATTCATTTAAATTTTGACACGTATGGAAATTAAAAATAACTAAAAATAAAAAATATTATTTAACTCGAGAAATTGAATTATCATTACTTTTTTATCTAACAATGTTAAATAAAGAGATATACAGATATACAGGCTTATTACATATCGTTACAGTTGAATGAGATGAGAAGCGAAAGGAAAATACTTTTCCTTTTAAATTGATGCGGCGATGTAACGATTAGCTTCAATCGATTATCGCATCTATTGAAAAAAAAAAAAACTTTCTTAAGATATCTTGGGATTCATATAACTGGTGATCTCTTCTTCCCTTCTCATCTCCACCGTATTCGTTCCGCCATTCGCGCTGTCTCATAACATTCCCCGTAGGGGTTGAAATTTTTTCCTCCTCGAATATCTTCCCCGTTCGCCATTCTTTCTCGCCATCTCGCTTCGACGTACATACGATATCGCGAATTCCGCTTACTTATGCGTTACATCTGCGATCAGCGGCGGCTGTACACGTCAGAAGAATAGTGTAATCGGCCGGGGTGCCGTCTCTATAAGGGTGAGACACACACGGAGGAACAGATGATGATCCCGTTTAGGAAGCTGCGGAGACGTCCCTGTACGTCTGTAAACTTACGGTTACCAGGTCATCGTCACCAGTGGTTCTTTAGTCGCAATTTATCGATCATTTTGTAAATGAAGATCGATCAAGTTTACTCAGAGAAATGTTTGATATGTGACTTACAAAAAAAATTTTTTTTTTTAATTTTGTTTTGAACAAAACTTTTAAATTAAAAAATAAAAAAGTTTTTTATAAATTAGATAAAAATTAAAAATTGTGTTGTTTTAATTTAAAAATTTAATTATTTTAAATTTAATTATTAGAAAAAAATTTTTAATTATACAATTATATTAAAATTATATGTTTTTATAATATATTAAAATTTTATTAATTAACATTTTATATATATATGTAATCAAAAATTAATAAAATTTTAATATAAAAATATATAACTTTAATATAATTTTTGCTATCTACACAGCTATAATTATTCTTCCCTATTTCGTGTTTACGGATTCCGCTTTCGGATCCAAGCGAAATTTTTCGTTTGAGAACCTCGTGGCAGGTATTACGTAAGTGGCTTCCCGCCGACGGACCGTGCATCGATCGGAAACAACGCCGCGCGTTACATGTGCCGTGGTATACACAACGTAACGCACGACGACCGGTGCGTATAGACCGCCTATACCTGTCGGCGTCGGCACGGTACACGCACACGCATTCTCTCACGCGTATGCGTACGCGCGGGAACGCGACACGGCGGCCGTGCACTTAGCAGCGTTCGTCTCGCACGCATATGACGGAAGAGAGAGATACGGCGCTAAAGAGAGAAAGAGGGAGAGGGAGATACCGCGTGTCTCGTGCGGTACACCGTCGACACCCTTGGCACGCGCCAACCCTCACAATGGATACGGCCATCTGCACTCTTTCTCACAGAAAAATCAAAGTCGATAGCTGGCATTGCCGCCGTCGTCACCGCCCCACTTCGCCTCGTGACCAGTATTTGTCGATATTGGCCGGTACTTCATCACCCCGCCATCGTTATCCCGCATATATTCGTACGCACACGTCTGTATGAACATATATACGTTTCTGTATGAAATAGAAGATGCATCTCGAGGGTACATTCCTCCCCAACAAACGAGTTACAGGGGGTTAATAGTCTGGAACGAATATCGATCATTGATGAGTAACACAGCTGGATCATTGATAACGCAGTATTACGCAAGATACAGCTGCATATTTAGCACTAAATGCAGTTTTTTATTCTCTCGATATGAATCTTTCATTATTAATAGCACGGAAAGAAAAGGTTTTGTCGAAGGATCTAAAATTAGATACAAAGCCGAAAATAATTTTGTTGTACCAAAATAATTATGTTATGTAGGCTCAAACTACAATATCAAAAATTTTTGCTTATCGTATTGCTTGAGAATCTAAGAGCCTCTTTCACCAACTTCTGATTAGATTAATCGATGATTAACTCGCAGAAATGCCAATAATAATTTAATGTATCAAAATATCTCTTCTCTCTCTTGCTCTTCTGCGTTTAGTCCTTACGGTGATGAGTACGGTGAGATCGTAGTGATTGAGTTAACCATTGATTAGCATTAATCGAAGTTGGTGAAAGAGGTTCTCAGAGTTAATTAGATTAAGTTAATCGACGGTTACATGGAACTCATTTAGATCCAATTTCACAACTCATTACTTATTATTATTCATTATTACTTAAAATAAGTTAACCATGAGTTGTGAAACTGGGTCTAAATGAGTTCCATGTAATCCATGTTCCATGTTAACCGTTGATTAACTTAACCGAGGCTGAAAGAAACCCTTAGGCTAGTTGCATCAACGTTACTTTGCGAGGCTTAAGACTCTCTATATCTCTTCTTTTTCGATTTTAAAGAGTTTTAAGCCTTGCTTAAAGTCAAAGTAACATTGGTGCAACCGAGCCTTATGTAATTATTTTGATGATTCAACAAGATTATTTTCATCTGTAATTAGAACTAAATGTTCTTCAGATTTTTCAAAAAAATCATTCTTTCCATGTATTTATGAAAGAAAGTGCGCAAAATAAAAAAAAATTTATTTTTGTGCATCTTTATTGCACCTTTGAAAGATTCCTTTAAGAAAAAAATATAATTGTAATTTCGTAATTCAGGTTATAAATATAAAACAAAGACCATATAAAGTTAAAAGATGTAGGGGAGACTAAATAGTTCGACGGACAATTTCGCTTGATCACAAACACGATTAAAATCCGAGATAAGAGAGATCACTATGAATTCTGTGTCATGCGATGTCGATATTGAGATGCGAGGAAACGATCGGTAAAAAGCTGTTACTCCATGTGCGCCGTGCAATAAATTGCGCGAGGGGTAGGTTACTCGCGACGGGGTAACGACTGGGAGGGAACGAAACGTCGAAGGTGTACGATCTGGCAGCTGTCTACAAGGGGGTCTGCGACCCCCGATTCGCTGGTTTCACGGCGGATAGCAGCTGAGTTACCCCCATGCGGCCGACGCCACTGGCATGTACCGTCGCATACGTGTTCTTTGCTTTTTGGCGAATCTTGTGCATAGCACTCGACGTTACCGGTCGCGTATGTCCATCCAGAGAGTTGCGATGGGGGCTATCTGGCTTCTTCCTCGTGCCATTGTAGGAGTAGGAGTACACTTCCTTCTCATTCTTTCTCTCGCGGTTGGAACAATCGTACGTGTGAAGAAACCACCCCACATGTGGTACCTCAAAAGAATTGACGTAGGGGTGCGATAAAGTCAAACGACAGCTGATCCAGTCCCAAGAATATAAGTCAATAAGTACGTTGGATTCTCTGAGATGCTGTATTGATTTCGAGGAGAACGAGAGATTATTAATGAGAAATGATTGGCGTTTGTCTTTCGCGTATCTTTCAGATTTTAAACACACACACACACACACACACACACACAAAAGTGATATCCTTATCGATTTATATTTATTACTTCTGAATATACTCGTATTATCATACGGAATTAGAATTTTATTCCTTCGAACACGTGGATTAGTAAATTGTTCAATTTTTAGACAGAGGGCGTAGTTGATTTTAGGAATAAAAGAAAAGGGGATTTCTAAAGAAGTGAAGACGAAAACTTTTAGTTCTTTCCAGCTTTGTTGAACACACTGGAACTTTTGCCCTTTCTGTAAATGTGTATTATTCCATCGAGATGCAGCATTTTTGCAAGAAAAGTGAAAGACACAACAAATTATATTCTAAATAAATACTTAATAAAAAAAATAATATAACAATATAGGATTATTTCTGTTATTAAAATTATAGTAATATCCATATTACTTTTAGGAAACAAGCAATTTATTTGTGATAGTCCTAAATTAACTAATAATAAATAATTAAAAATAAGTATTTAAAAACATTACGCAATTTTCTTTCCTTTTTTCTGAATACTTTATTTTTTTTTACTTGTGTCACTTTTCTTGTAGGAATATGACTGTTTTAAATGGCTGTATTCCAAAATTCACTGGCAGTGAATTTTGGAACACAGTCAATGTAGTTATTTATGAAAATTAACACATTCCCTATCAGATCGAGTTTACTTGATATTCGTAATTTCAATATAGTGACAATGTCAATAATGCAAATTTTTGAAAATCTGAAAAAATTAATTGAAATTTAATCTTTTTAACTTTACGATTTACTTTCTCGAGAGTCTTAGAGTTTTTTAATATATTGGGATTTCTAATAATTAATTTCTTTAATTATTAACCTAACCTAACCTAACCTATTCTTTATGTATGACGAACAAGTCTCATGACAAATCCAACAAATACAAATTAAATACTTTAAAGAGGCTTATGTACTTCTTAAACTCTCTTAATACAAATTTTTAATCAATGAAAACATTTTCTTCTTTCTATTAGTATTTCTAGAACATATTTTAAAATCAAAAGTATTTTTTTTTCTTAATTTAAGAATATAGATCAGTGGTAAGATTTACTTGTATATTTCCTTGGCTTGATCCCTGTTACTTATTCTGATCGGTATTTAGGCTGCGCGCGGATTAGTAAAGTTAGGGGCAGGAATCAAGTTAAAAATTGACCGAAATATGCAAGTATCCCAGCACTGATATAGATGATTCTCCAAGAGATAAGAGTATAGCGTAACATGATCGAAAGAGGAAGAAGAAATGCCAAATTCGTCATTTGACATCGAAGCAGTAATAATTAAGTCGAGTTCGTTTTGATTTGTATACTTTTCTACTTACGTTCAAATTCTAATTATAATTACCGATTGACTCGTATACTTATTTACGATGTTATACCTTTTTCCTTAAAATATCTAAGAAGCCTCTTGCACTGCTTTCATGTTGATGACGTGATAGTTAACCAGTGTAGTTATCTCGGTATACGAGATTTTTTTTATTGTATTTACAACATTTCGATTAAAGAAAAGAGATATTATAACTAGTGCAATATCAATATACTATTATAAAATTAAATGTTTCCATAAAATATGTACAAGAAAAAATTAATAGAATAATAAATTTTAATAGCATATATTCTTAATGTAAGAGAGTAAATTCCATCTTTTTAAATACATTCTCATAAGTTAAAAATATTTCGTACTAATCTTTCTTTCAGAAGAATTGCCTTCTATAGTTAAAAAAAAACCTGTTGGTACTTATAAGATATATTATAAAAATTATATTTAGAAGACATTATTATAAAAATAAGTGGGAAATTCTTAAATTAAGAATACAATTTTTTAGTGATGATATGACTTAGAACGTTCTTTTCTTCCATCTCGGTAAAAATCTATGTATCCTAAGTGTTTTGAAAAAAAATCAAGAACTTGTTTAAATGGACTGAAAATATCTCGGCAAAATGATGTATTAAATACGTGTGAAATAATTGGTGTATTTGCGGGTGTGTGTGTGTGTGTGTGTGTGTGTGTGTGTGTGTGTGTGTGTGTGTGGGGGGGGGGGGGGGGGGG
>Ga0157363_1005294_pt1 | contig 12008 bp, 8 predicted proteins | sample AttsexASBM1_FD_111477 | JGI IMG/M metagenome (GOLD analysis project Ga0157363, IMG submission 111477) | Fungus gardens microbial communities from leaf cutter ant in Ribeirão Preto, State of São Paulo, Brazil - Atta sexdens ASBM1 | ecosystem: Host-associated > Fungi > Mycelium > Unclassified ...
AAAAAAAACACTGACAACCACAACATCAACATTTCTCTTCTCCTCTCCATCTCTCCAAAACGCATATCCATGTTCCCTCTTCTTGTTCTTCTCATCCTCATCCACCACCTCCATTCTCTTCCACCGCAATTGTTCAATACGCACACTCGCTTTCGTAATATGACTATACTTCCAAACGAAAAACAATCCAAGATGGATCCCAAATTGCTCAATAGAGAGAACCAAAGGTGAGATTTTCGCTAGATCTAAGTTGGGGGCGGCAGGTGGAATAGGACATTGGGATTGTGAATTCTCTTACAATAAATGATGTTTTTAACTAGAAGGGGAAATGAAATCTATAAAATTAAAAATAAAACAACAACGTACTGGAATCAGTAGCAACAACAACACCATTATCCGCATTCGTAAAACTATCAATTAATTAATTTTTTTTTTTAAAAAAAAGACACCTCTATCTCGCTCTCAAATCCTCTTTTCTCACCTCGTTCCAATTTCACCTTCAAGTAAGACCGTCACGTTATACTCAACCACAACATGTCGCCTTTCTTCCTCTCTTACCACTCGAAACACCCCAACTTTGGTCTTGCCATAGGTCGCAGACGATAATGTACTCATGTTGTCGCTGTCCAGACAGAGAAAGAGAGAGAGAGGAAAGGAAGGGAAACTTCTCACACAAGCGAGGGTGATAAGGATCCAAAATTAGTGTTATCGTGATCACTACCCTTTTAGAGAAACTCGTTCATGACCGGAATCACACACAGTCCTTGGGACATTACACATGCACACACACATATCTAACTTGATACAATTCATATAAAAACGTCATTCATTCATTTCCTCGATCGACGAGAGTACCTTCTTCTTCTATGACACTACTACTACAGACTTTTTCTAAAGTCGTGTCGAGATTTCTGTGTGAAAAATGGATGGGTTACGGTAACCCTCGGGTTCTAAGGAACCAACCGTATATATTGACCTCCCCTTCAAAAGAAGAAGACGAAGAAAAAACCATCAAAGGAAGTTCTCTCATTTGGATGAGTAGCTTCCCCCCCTCCCCTCAACGTCATAAATGAGAGTTTGCTCTCGTACACAGAATGACGTCATGAGCGCGCGATTCCCTCATCATCGTCATCTTCTTCTTCTTCGTCATCGTTACTCACATATGCACATACGCATCTATTTCAATCACGTTCAAATGGCCAAGGTTGCGCTTCTATGATAGGATCGAAACCTCCCCGTTTCAGATTTTTTTATTTCTTAGCAGCCCTTGTTATTCGCTTCGCCTTCTTTCTTCGGGATGGTGAACCCAATTTTCATACAAGTTGAAGTTGAAAAAAAGCTCTCGGGTGACCGCCGGATCCAAGTTCATCTAAGGAGAGAGATGTGAAGAAGAGTGAATTACAGTCAAGGAAGGAACGCCAACTTTTTTTTTTTTTATTCTTTAGAAAAGAAACCGATTCCATGAGAGCGCGGTTGATGCCGTCCATCCATCAGATTAAATGAAAGCTCAGTTTTCAAGACTCGGTCACACGAGGAGGAGGAGGAGGAGGAGGGGGGGGGGATGAGGAGATATCAATAATCTAGATTTGAAACCTAATAATAGTGACTACGGCTGCGGTTTTTTGATCAGGAAAAGGGGGGGGGGGAACATGAAACGAATAGAAAGAGAGAGAGAGTAACCCTGTTTGTTTGTTTGCTTTTCTCACCGGTCCCAAATCCTAAGCTGAGATAAAAAATCGTATTTCAGAATGGAATGAGTGATCTTGACAAGAAACAATGTTTCAGATTGATGTCGATCTTTTGGATGTCGATCTTTTCTGTTAACCAGAATCAAGGAAGACTTACTTCCATCACACGCTATACCACGTAACTTTGTTTAACGGATTCCTCATCACGCTAAACCACACCTGAGGCCTGACCCACATACACACACTCTCTCTTATCATTGTATGCCGATATCCATTCATTCTTGTTCCATGTTCTAGATAACAGGACTATCTATCTATCAAGTCCACTATGTTGAAAATGACAGACCTTGAAAAACGATGACTTGGTCCCCTCATTTAGATTTACCACACTAGCCCCCTACCCCACGCTAGATGCACCAGAAAAAACCTGCTTTCGGATTAGCAACAAATGGGTCCTGAAAACAGCACAAGCGGTTTTCAAGTGGCCGTTATTTTGGGTTTAATCTAGAGCTATCTTGATCCTGCGGTCATCCAACATCTGTCAAGTTCATGTTCATAAAACTACTACTAGTCTGTTGATGCGAATAAGAAGCGGTGTGGGTCTGCATGTGCACGCAGTGTTGAAAACCAAGAACCTGATATCTCTCTCAGTGTCGAGAGGAAAAAAAAAAAAAAAGGACAGACAAAAGTGCAAGTCCGTTTATAAGGTAGAAAGCTTTGATTTACCGTCTACTCGATGGCCCCCCCACATACGTAAAATACTCCCGACATGAATGGATTCCCTGTTCCAACTTCCTCAATTAAACATGGAAAAGTGCTCAAGTAAAGATTCCTATACACCAAGATCATTGCAAATTCCTTTTTTGGAAGATCGCAAGAACCGTTGTTTTTTCGGTGAAGAGACCTAAAACAACCCCCCATCCCCTGACTGTCATTCCAACTTTGGATCAAAAAAAATCAACTAGTCTCACAACACGAATAATATCATGGTTCGGAGGCTAAAACCAAGCAACCTTACATTGAACATTCTTCAAAAACCCATCAACAGTTCCCAATTACCCATAAAGCAACTAAACGCCACTGATGGGGCTAGGGTAATGGGTTGGCATTACCTCCGGACCCGTCCTTCACGGAAAGCACAATTAGCTTTTGATTTCAAGAAACTAACTGTCTCTCTTCTCCGAACGTCAGCAGTACTCTTCGATTGGCTATTTATACTCATTAGGGCGATGGTTCCCTACCCTTCCCTCTTGCCATTCGTTTGACGTTAGACAAAAATTGTTGTGAGGAATGTGGACGAGCAACAACACAGGTCAAACTTGGCAGTGAAAGTGGATCTGATCAGTGGCCTGTCGCTTAACCACCCACCCGAAGTCCTGCCAGATGAACTTTGATGACATAAAAAAGGCTTATTGCAGTATTACTATGCTAGTCTATCACAATCATATAATTGCGGTATATCACACTCCTCTAACAGCTTTTTCATCATGCGATTTTTCAGTCTGTGCTGCTCTCGCATCATCTGATTGAGAAGGTTGGACTTGGCTATGTCCAGGAACGCCAACACCCCTGAATACTAGAAGCGAGAGGAGAGCTGCAAACACAGCAAATGCACAGCACGTCCATTGTGCTGCTCTATAGCCGCGTATGACGTCCTCTCCTTCACGCAAACTCGACGTTACGCGATTAAAGACGACTGTTGATATCGTAACCCCTGCCGATGTTCCGAGCTTAACAGGTAAAACGTAAGCCACATACGTAAAGCAAGCGAGCAAAAATCTAAACACACCTGGACCATAGTCTGAAACAAGGCCGCGGCAAGACTTTGTTCATGAGGTAATGAGATCTTGGCATTGTATAACGTTCCTGCGGAGAACACAAGATCGACTCCGAAGACTGAGAGAACTGTTGCAGGAAAACCAAATGCCCAGTATGTGGCTCTGGGATTGATGAGGGCAAAGAGAATACATGCACCTGCGGTGCCCAGAGTTCCCATTGCTAGGTGGATCAAGATTTAGAGCTGAGAAAATGAATAGCGTTGGATAAAACGCACTTATAATCACGATCATAGGTACGCGAGCTGCCATGAACCCGACAAAAGAGTTACATATAACGCCAACAACGAACATGGGTAAAAGCCGGACAACCACATCCAATGGCCTGAGGTTCGTGTAATCTTGATAGTAGAGCTGCATAGGTAAAATACCTTGGTAAACAACATAAATCAAATCACAGAGATCTCACCTGTACCCAGAAGGTCCAACCAATGAATGCAGACCAGGCAAGGAATGCAATAGCCATCACTGCAGAAAAGCGACCCCTCGCTCTAGCCCAAAGTGAAAGTTTCATGATCGGAGGCGGCAATTTGTTGCACCATCTATCAGCAAGCTCCTCCACTCGTCCTCGTCTGGGACCATCTGACTCATTCGCGGGAGGTGAAGATTCCACTTCACGGTTGGCCAGCCTCCGATCCTGCGCCTTTTCCAGAAACCACTGCCAATAGATAAAAACACCGACAAAGAACACACCAACGACGAGGAGCGCAATGATATCTGTCAAAGTCATATTCATAAGAATGAAGAGCTCCGAGATATTAAACTTACAGCCGGTTGACCACCCTCTCGGTGCCCCTTCTCCCTCTCCTAGTACAAACAAAATGAAGACTAGTCCAGCAGTGATTATGAACGCGCCGAGCCAATCGACCTTCTTCTCATCCACTGAGTTTGGAACATCTTTATCGATGGCAAGTAAGCCTCCTACGAAGCATATAACATTGACTCCAGCAAGTAGGTACAAGGCTGACCGCCAGCTTGCTCTTGATGAAAGTCACGATCCAATGGGAAGCAAAGACAGGAATGGAAAACGTACGCTGTCCTCTCCGTTAACACGCCTCCCATAATGTTTCCAAATACCGCTCCAACAGGTGCTCCCGCAGCAAATGTGGCGAAAGCGAGAGATCTAGCCTTTGATGGAGGGAATGCATGTGCAAGAATGCCCACCTGAGCAAGATCAATGCATGTATATCAACGGAATGGAAATGGCACACTGATGCTGGAATGGTGGCAGCGGTGCCAATTCCTTGAATACCTCTAAGTATGATAAGCGTGAGGATGTCTAGATTTGAAGAAGATTGAAAGCCAATTTTAGCCGATTGTGGGGGGAAGGGACATACTGTTTGCAAAACCACAGCCGAGAGTAAAGGCTGCGAGCATCACCGTTCCAGCTAGGTAGGCCTTCTTCCGACCATACAGATCCGCTAGTCGTCCACAAACCAACAGCAAACATCCCTTGTTTCGTCACCGAGATCCAGTTAATGGTCAGCGTCCAGGATGCTATAAACGAGGACGCTGGCTTACAGAACTGAGCGAGTAAGCCGACACTATCCACTGGAGTAGCAAGGGGTCGGCGTTGAACTGACTTCCAATGGTCGGAAGTGCAATAGAGACAGCAGTACTGTTGCTTATCTGGAAAGCAAGTCAGGCAGGCGGCCATCAATGGCTGGCGGGAAGCGAACATTGATAATCATGCTAAGGGTTGCAACCAAGACGATGACGAGGGAACTGGTCCGACTGCGGTGTACGACATGGTAGCCTTCCAGTACCTGGGTCGATGCAACTGTTGTCGAGCTTTGGCTCCGGGTGGTCATGAGTGTCGTGGAAAGAGATACACTGCAAATGGACCGCGTATAAGATCACTCGGTGCTTACAGATCACTCGAAACACTGCTCTATTCGTGATATTAAGCGACGAGTGGGGTGGCGGCCAGAATGATGGCAGATGAGTATGTGTTAAACAATAATTAGATGCTTTACATATAAGCCAACTTTTGGTGGCGCAGCGCAAACTGTTTCATAACTTTGCACTCGCTCCCATCTATACATGTACATGTCTTTCACTCCTGAATCTTGGCCAAAATTTCCGAGTCTTTGAGAAGGAGGTACTCCTGGTGTGCCATCGTCAGTCGACATCACAGACACAAAAAATAAACAGTAATTCACCTCTTCACCAACTTTAATTGGGTTCCCTCCCCATCCAGGAAGAAGAACGCGATCGCCGGCCTGAACATTCGTAGGGATAAGCTTGCCGTCCTTGTCGGGGGCGCCCGGGCCAACGGCGATCACAGTGGCCTCGGGGAGGGGATTGTTGGTAGCAGAACTCGGGAGGAAGATTCCGGCCGCAGTTTTCTACCATAGACAAGATGAGTATCACGGCTAAGTCTCACCGAATAGCGAAACGCGTACGGTCTCGGGTTTGAAGCGCTGGACCAGAACACGATCAAGGAGAGGGAAAAGAGACTTGATAGACTTGAATGTTGCTTGGGCAGCCTGCCGAGCATTAGCAAGGCATTTTAGAACACCTGATATGCACGTACCATGGAAAGCTAAAACGGAGGTAGTAGTCAAGGAGAAAGAGTTGGTTTGTACGTGGAAGCTTCCCGATTTTTTGATTCGTTGAGTCACGTGCATTGACGCGTCAAAGGCTGGTGTATCCTGGTTGGAAAGACCTTAAGGAAGGTTCTAGCATGACAACAGTCAAGAGTAGGATGACAAGTCAGAAGTTCTTGCCTCACGGAAGTCATAAAGGTACTGAACCAAACCTCTTCTCATACCTGAGAGGAATTTTGATAGAAGTGATGAAGAAATAGACTGCAAACCAATGTGAATGAGTATGTAAGAAGATTTATGGGTGTTATCTATGCTCCAGGCTACGTGACAATAGGAGTTGTGTTTGAATTGGGTCTCCTTTTATATTAAACAATGAATATCAATTATGGTATTGTCATACCTCAAAGTCCAACCCTAAGTCTTCTACAGTGGACTTACTTTCATTTCAAACTCTGCAAGTAACTCATCTTCTATGACAGAGTTTACTTTTATTTAAAACCTGAATCCCATCAGTGTCTCACTACAGATCATTTCTGTCAGAGTTGAAGATAGTAGACTCTATTTATTCTCATTTCTTTTCTCATTTTTATTTTATTTTCCATTTTATTTTCCTATTTTGAACTTAGGATTAGGGGTTAGTGTGATGTCACAAACTGTCACATAATCACATGTTACACAGAAGAATGTAGAAGGTTCCAGAATAATAATGTCATATAATATATTTATCATATGTTGACCTTACAAATAATATATGCTCTTTAGGATGGCATGAACCATTAGCCCAGTATATATAAGGTAGACACTTTGTACTTGGAACTCTATCAAGTTCTCTTATGTTAACCCTAATACAAGGTTCCTCTTTTGATCTTACTCTTTGTTATAACTTAAATCTTTGAGTAAAGACAAAAGATGACTTTTGTATTAAGTAATACAAAAGAACTCGATATAGTTCCAAGTACAAGTTAGTCTGCCTTATATACTACAGATTGTGGTCTGTATACACAATATAACTAACTTACTCTAAAGTTCATATGCTTGCCATAAAACCAACATATTGTTGCTATGCTATATGATATTATCTGTTCTAGAACTTTCTATGTTCTTTTCTGTGTCACATGATTGTATGACCATCACACTTTCATTTAAGTTCCAAATAAAGTAAAATAAAACCAAAAAATAAAATAAAAACAAATAAAAATAAAATAAAACCTAAGTCTATTATTCATAATTCTGATACTCTTAATCTTAAGTTATAACAATTTCAATCAAATATCCACCTAGCTTGAAGCTAGACATAAACATTGACCTTACTCAATATAGAGAACTGCTAGACTATATAATAGTACTACTCAAGTATTCAAGTGTTTTAGATACTATCTTGTAGTATTTAAAAACTAGTAAATATTAAAACTTAAAACTAAATAATAAGTTAGAAAAAGAACTTTGTATAGAGTTTATACAAGAGAACTCAATAGAGTTTCTAGTACAATATATTGATCTTATATATACTAGACTAATGTAAAGATTATGTATATTACATATTATTGATATATAATATAATATTATTTTTCTAAGACCTTTTATGTCCTTCTATGTATCATGTGATTGTATGATAGTGACTTGTGACTGTGACATATATGACTTGATATGTGACAGATATAACAGTCATATATAATATTATACTAACACTTAACTCTAAGTCTAAAAATAAGAAAAATAAATAAGAAAGAAAATAGAAATATGAAATGAAATGAAAATAAATAAAGTCTACTGTCTTTAACTCTGACACCATAATATTTAGCCTAATAATTGACTATTGTTATAACTTAAGACTCAGAGTTAAGTTAAAAGAAAAACCTTATATTAAGTTAATACAAAAAAACTTAACAGAGTTCTTAGTACAAAGTCATTTACCTTATATATGTTAGATTAATATATATATCAATAATATATAATATACATAGTCTTTAGAGTAGGTTAGATATAGTGTAGTATGGAGTATTAACATTATTATTCTAGAAAATTCTATATTCTTTTATATATTACATAATTATAATTTGCAACAGTTACATATAATAACATACTAACTCTAACCATAGAGTTCCAAGTACAAAGTATCCATCTTATATATACTAAGTTAATAGTCCATACTATACTAAATCTAGCAAATATATGTTATTTATTTATAAAGTCAATATATGATGGACATAATGTATAATAACATTATTCTAAAACCTTTATATTCTTTTGTGTGATATGTGATCATGTGACTGTAACAGTGACAGTTATATGTCATATCATACTAACTAACTTCTGATCCTTAAGTTCAAAATAAGAAAATAAATGAAAATGAAAATGAGAAAGAATAAAAAAGAAAACAAAATCTACTATCTTCAACATTTATAATATCTCTAGGAAAACCTAAGTTCATTAGCTATATATTATAACAATATAGCTTACTTTGAAGAAAATCTAAGAGAATAGAATAAGATTCTTAGAGGTAATAGACATTCTATATACTTTTACTATACATTCTAATCTCCTAAATTAGCTTATTTTATAAAAAAAAATAACAAGGATAGTATGACTAAAAGAATTTCTAATGAAAACATCTGAAATATTAGCCTAGAAAGAAAGAAAAGTTGGGAAAAGTAATAACATAGTAGTAAATTCCTCTACTACATTAGTTATATCTTGCTCTTTCCTGCTGTCAAGGTTGTAGATTTGGATTCCACACCATTTAGTAGGTATAAACTGCTACCATATCCCATATAATAAATTGTTAATTTTTTTTTAAAAAAAGAAAGGGGAGTTACTACTAGCAACAAATAAAGAAAGGCTACAACAATAGACAAGACTAGGCTTGGTAGAGATCAGTCAATGGTAAAGTATTATAATTTAAGCCTCAAAGTTAGATGAAAGATATACTCTTATATTGAGTAATACAAGAGAACTCAATAGAGTTTCTATTACAAACTAATTTATCTTATATACCATAAACCATGATTTATACACACACTATAACTAATCTATTCTAAAGTTTATATACTCTTTATAAGACCAATATGTTATAGTTATGTTGTATAATGTTATCTGTTCTAAAACTTTCTACAACCTTCTCTGTATTACATAGTTATGTGATTTGTAACTATGGTATATATAACCACCTTATGACAGATATCACATATTTGTTATACTTTATAATATATTATATAATATCACATCATATTCCTTTGTTTGTATCAGAGTTATAAATGATAGACTTGGTTTTTATTTATTTTCTCTCTCTTTTATATTTATATTTATATTTATATTATTTTTATTTTCACTTTTCTTTTGGACTTAGACAAAGAGTATGATATGATATGATATATGATAGTTATAGGTTACAAAACATGATAGGGTTATATAAATAACTATAAATGACTAGATTGAAAAGAATAAGACAATTACTTATTATTATGACTTAGGTTTAAGTAAGTAGACAAAAGACAACTTTTATATTGAGTAATACTAAAGAACTCAACAAAGTTTCTATTACAAACTAGTCTATCTGATATACTATAGACTATAATCTATAAATTTATCTCTTGGTTACATAATTATGTAACTATAACATATGTCAGATTTATGGTAAAGGCAGCCTTGATCTAAATCTTCTGTTGTTCATTATTACTACTTGTTTTTTTTCTTAATTATTTTCTTTTCTTTCTCTTAACCTGTTATAATTCTAAGCTTGGCTTAGGTTGTAACTTGGGCAAAGACTTGAGTAAGAGTGAAGAAGAAGATCAATTAGTAAAACATAAAGATACAAGTCTGTATTTACTACTATATATATCTACTAACTATAAGAGAAAAATATAGAAAAAGTATAAGAAGACTTCTACTACTATATGAGATGTTAACTGATATTACAATAAGAAAAACACAAGGTGCAGTAATAGTAAGTCATAAGTGAAATAAACCTTAACATATATTCAAGATATGTCTAAATGTTAAATACAGAACATGCTTAGAAGAAGAAACCATTTATAGAAAATTTCTAGAAGATATCAGAAAAGTATGGAAATATTATCCAACATCTATGAATGTGAATCCAGAATAACCTTGGCTCTAGTAGATATACCGCACTTCTGTATATTATAACAGTTATATTTTAGAAGAAAGTTGTAATAGGAAAGGAAGCAAATCATTATAAAAGTCAAACTTCTGAGCATGGATACTCAGAACAGTATACTATACTAATTTATTTTCAAGCTAAAGAATTACAGAGTATTTACACATCTTAAATATTAGTACTAAGATTATCTGAAGATTAGAGGAGATTGTTATGACTTAAGCCCTTGAGTAAAGATATAAGATAACTTTTATATTGAGTAGCACAAAATAACTCAATAGAGTTTAGTATATGAGTTAGTCTACCTTATATACTTTAAACTGTAGTCTATGTGCATACTATAACCTTAAGTCCATACACTTTCCATAAGACCAACATGTTGTTACTATATTGTATGACATCATCTATTCCAGAATCTTTAACATTCTTCTTTGTGTTATATAATTATGTGACTTATAACTATGACATATATGATCACTCTGTGACCTCTATCATATATGATATAACATTATACTTCTTTGTCTAAGTCTAAGATAATAAAAATAAAAATAAAACCCAAAATAGAAATCATAAGGAGCTATATGATTAGTAATAGAGTGATCTAACATGAAATGGAACTAGATTGATTTATACTGGAAGTAATATGTAAACTGAAAGGAGAATATTCACTTTTGTAGATGTTTTGGGCAGAGTGGAGCTTATGTAAGCATTATCTGTGATGGAGTCAAATGTATCAGATGTGCTTAGATAGTATGTAATACTAGAATGAGATAAACATCTGTAAAATATAAAGTAGAATTGTTTGTAACATATATAGTAATTCTCTGAAGAATCAATATGTTATTCTATGAAGAGAAACAAAGAGAAGGAACTCAACATGTGCACAAATATGAAAATATTAAACAGAAAATAACTACAGCTTAAAGTACTGGTTAACTCAGGATATATCCATGCAGATATAGATAAACAACTAAGAAGGAAGAATGGATTAAAACAGTACTATTACTCAGACCATTTGAGGTTTATAATACAGATGGAATAAAAAACAGAAAATTAACTTGATTTGTACCACTAGAAATCAACAAATAAATGAAAAACATCAACACAGTAGTAATAGATATAAATAACATAGATATGTTTTTAAAACACAACTAGTTGGTCAAGCATAATCCACAATTTAATTAGGACAAAGGGACAATACAGTTTATAAGATGCCCAAAAAAATGTAAGATACAATACTAGAGCATTTTATTCAAATTTAGTATCACAAAATAAGCTACTCACTGATTGTGATACTTGAACTTAATAGTGTTTCAGAGGTTCAGTATAAGATAATGATAATAGGTGATGAGTAGTATCAACAAGAATAATTGATGTTATTAAGTCTAAGGTCTAATCCTCAGACACAGAGGTATATATACAAAAGAGTGATGGTCTATGTGCAAGCTGTTTCCATCACATGATCAAAACTCATACCTGATGGGAGCTATCATCTGTCATAGCAGCTGTCAGGCTAATTTTAGAAGGTAACTAATTATATCACTATATTGATATGCTTGTATCTCTATCAATATTTATTGCTATGAGATATATCATATATTATTGGAAATGGTTTCATGAGCACTTTTCAACACAAGTTTGATTGTGTGGATCCATCTAGCCATTCATGAGATATTAGCAAACAAAGCTTTTACAATTAATGATGGCCTGATATCTCAGTTATTTGTTGTTGCTTTTGTATATCCCACATATGTGGAGATAGCCATCATTTGGGGCTTCGCAGCACAACTTAGTTTGTCAAAATTGGTCCACTGGTTGT
>Ga0157363_1005295_pt1 | contig 12008 bp, 5 predicted proteins | sample AttsexASBM1_FD_111477 | JGI IMG/M metagenome (GOLD analysis project Ga0157363, IMG submission 111477) | Fungus gardens microbial communities from leaf cutter ant in Ribeirão Preto, State of São Paulo, Brazil - Atta sexdens ASBM1 | ecosystem: Host-associated > Fungi > Mycelium > Unclassified ...
AAGTTTGAACAAAGACGAGTTTCTTAGGAAACGGACAGATTTTGCGCTTTTTTTGCTATATGATACTTGAAAAGTATAGCATGTTTTTTAATTATTGATACTTGGAAAGATTCTTATTGTCATAGTATATTATTGTAAAAAAATTTGACATTCTTATTTGATTTATAAATTAACAAAAATGGAATATTTTAATAGTTATATGTCAAAGAGAATAAGTAATATCTTTTTCTTTTGTTTCGAGAAAATTTTATTTTACCGAATATTTGCTCGATGGAATAATTATTCGTGTCATGTGCAAAGACGCAGATCGGTGGGGGATCGCGCAGTAAAGTGGTCGACAGATAAAATCGTCTCCGAATCAAAGAGCAGAGTATTTGAAATTTGATGCAAATCGTACATGTTCATGTATTAACGGTCTCGTTTCATATTCGTTTCGCGTCGGAGGAAACCAATGCGCAATTGGAAGTGTGATTTATTTAAATTTATTTCCAACTAATGAATAAACGTCGAAAGGTTGTCTTGCTTCATCGACGACGCGGATCTTTGTTTACGAGAGAGAGAGACATTTGTCCTCGTCGAGAATAACAAATTAAGAACTTAACTCGCGGAATCCATTCAACGCAACTATCGGACTTGGAAGAAAGAGTTCAGTAAAACTTGACTTGATACGTCAAAACATACATGACATAATTATAGAAGTATCGATCGTAATTTGCAAATACGACACTTCATCGTTCCACCTGTGTTAACAGGTTTCCTTTTTGATCTTTTGTCTCACTTTGCCATCAGCATCCGCGGTACATCTCGTTTTTCTCGACGGCACATGTGCCGATCTCTGCATGAAACATAAGGCATCTACGCATCTAAACTGTTTTATCACCACGTACTGTGGACAAGGTGGGGCAATCCAATCTGCGCAAACAGTTGCGACTTGTTTTACGCTTATTTTTATGTCATGAATGGAAATGATCGAAGTGCTCGCGCTAATTCACAAAACAACATCTTCGAAATACAATCGTACAATTTAAATGAAAGTACATTCATTCGATCATTTTTTGGTAAAGAACCAAAATCTTGAATCATTTTTTTAATAATTTTTTATCACAGTGCAAAATGATGATTGTAACTTTTCCAATTTTGATCTTTATCGAAAAGAAATCAGACGAATATATTTTTGTCAAAATGGAATTTAATTAATGGAGGTTAATTAAAATATGCATTAAAAGTGGAAATTATTTTAAGAATTTTCTTTAATTTTTCGATTGATTTTTAATGAACTTGCAACTACCATTATTCCAGATATTTGAAACTTTATCGTTAGATATTATTAAATAAATTTTATTTCTGCGCGATTGTGGATTTTCGATCTGCAATCGATCAATCGATTTTTTCTTCGATTAAATCCAATTAAGAGGAAAAAGTAAACTGCCGTGTTCGATTATACTTCGTTAGAAATCACAAGTAGTCGAACATTGCTGCAGCCAATTCTGGTTTTCTTACTTGACGGAAAAAGAGGTCAATCGCGTGCAGGTGAAGGATAATTAAAATAAGACCAGTTGCTAACATCGAATATCACTTGATATTATTCGTGCTTGAGGCAGATAAAGCGATGCCATTTACGGCGATTATCTATTATCCCCTTTTGCGACATGATTACGCAGTTCACGCATTTTTTCTTTGTTTTTTTAATCGAATGGTTTCTCCAATTAGAAATGATTATAAATCGCTGCAGGTAAAAAATGTACTATCGAAAACTGAGATTGAACTATGATTTCGACGCTAGCTTTTTAAATGTTTGGACAAATAGTTCGGATCATTTTATCAAGTTCTTTTTCATATAAACGATCACGTTTATCCTCTGTTTCTTCCACTTTGTGATTCGTTCGTCTTGTCTAATCGGCTCGTCCGCTATCTATGCGCGATACGGGTCGCAACTCGCACATTGCCTCCGTATTCCGGCGAGGTCGTCACAGAAGCGATTCTTCGATGGTGAAAAATAAGGCTGAAGAAGTGGAGCGTGCGGACACGATTCGCGAGCGAGCGACGGGCAAGTTGAGATTCGCTCGAGAAATTTTAATCAATGGCAAGAAGAGCACTTGAAGCGAATTCCACGAAGCCCTTCTCCGGAAGCTCGTTAAGCGTTTACGGCTTGCATGTCTCAATCGCAGCGTCAGAAATATATCAAATATCAGCTTAAGTTAACTGATGTACAAACGGATTATCATTGTTCTCTGTTTTGGCTGGAAACTATCTGCGAAAACCGGGACGTCGATACTTACAATCTAGCGTGATCAGAACTGAAAAAAAAGTCTGATTACATTAATTAGAATTCTGATTGAAAATGGATAAATCGGATTTTTCTGCTTGAATCTATTATATTAATTAAGAGAAATAAAGCTATTTTCACTGAAAGCGAATCTTAGCGTGCCGAAATCTTTTCGATCTTGAAACGCAATCATGAGCAGAACTAAAATAATAATATTACATATATATTAAACTGACAAGCAATTTAATCATTTTTTATGATAAATAAGATTCTTAGATTAGCATCTTAAATTATTAATATCTTTCCAAGATGGTTATTTACATTAAAAATGATTAAATTGCTTCTTAATTTAATATGTAATATTATTACTTTAATTCTGTTCATGATTGCGTTTCAAGATCAAAAAGCTTTCTTAATAAAAATTGTAAATAATTTATAGCGAAAGATATTAGCTGAAATCCAAATCTGGATCTCTCGCGCATATTCCGTTGAATTACTACAATTCTAATTGAGATAGAACTAGAATTTCTATTGATACAATCAGAATTTTCTGATTTGTTTATTTTCAACTAGTAATTTTTCTCAGTGAGGGGGATTCATGAAATTCTACAAGCTTTTGCGAAAGTAAAAAGATTTACAGAATACTTCGAAGTCGGGAAACGAGATCGAGAATAACTTCAACGAACGCTCGCGTATAAGTAAAAGAGACGGAGAAAAAATGATATCGTGAAGTACGGTCGTTGATGCCAGAAGTCACTGACCACCTTTACTACCATAATTGTATTATCAAGTAATAAGGCGATAATGGGTTTCAAGCATCAACAGTCAGGCATTTACGATCTCCTTACATTCGTGTCGCTGATAGAATCCTCTCAATGGAGCATTCAGGCGCTCCACTTGCGAAATATCAGAACGTGCGAGACTATGTATGGACCCCATATGTGTCAGTCACTTTTGAAGATAGCCTACTGGGCATCATCTTCCCCTGGAGATCCACATTTTGCAGTAATCGATTAAAAAATAATTTTGCCGCTTGTTAGGTTCATCGTTATTCGTTATTGGATAAAAATCGCGAATAATATTAAAAATAATTATCGCGTTTTCTCTAGCGTCGTTGAAGGATTCTTGATCTTAAAGTTCCTCGAGTAAAAATTTGAACACCGTCTGTCACACATACTTTCAGATAACTGAAATGATTTAAATGTCTATGATTTAATTAATATCTATGCAATTTAATAATACAAAAATGGATTTAATTCAATTCATATAAATATTATTATTATCATCATAACAAGTAAGATAAAATAAATAATAGTAAAATGTAATCTTTGCAATTTGTCTGAAACATATGATGGATCAAATAAATATTTAAACAGCGTCTAAACTCTCTTTCTCTATCTAATTTGTTTTAATTTTGAAAAGCGCTACTTTTCAATGCGATATCATCTTGATATAAACATATTAAATGTATCTTTTCGTGGAGTAACTAAACGAATGAAATGTTACGGCACGTTCATGTTGTATCTTTTTGCGTGAGGAAACGATCTAAGAAAAATACATTCAGAACAGACTATGAACATAAACGAGAATAATGAGTCGAGACGTCCGTCGTAAAAATCTCTTTACGAAGGAGATTCTTAAGACAACGACATAAACTGGCAAAATTTCTAAATTGAGCCGTTTATTTTGGAGTGACACAAATTACAAATATTTGAGCGTACAATTAATTTACGCGTATGCATAAACTAGCGTTGAAATTTGAGAAGCTTCTCTAATGCCCGTTTCCACCAATGTAAAAGTTAACTTCAATCTCAATTTAACTTATACTTATCGTCTTTTTTTTCGTCTTTTTTCTGATATCCATTTGATTTACCGATGTAGGTTAATTTAAATCTCAGTTCAATTAATTCTTCATCTTTTTTTAGTTCTAAGAATTATAAAAGAATGAAGAATAAATTAAACCAAGATTATTAAAGATCAACATTTGTATAAATTGGCATTAATAAGTAAGTCTATGGTTAAGCTTTCGATTTGCATTTTTTTATTTTCATGAATCGTATAATTTCGTTGAAATGATACGGGAAAAAGATTGAATTACGTGCGCCGGGTTCTAGTTGTTTATCGCTTCGCTGTCGCATCAATTGCGGAAAGGATCTATTAACGTGACGTAAAGTATTAATTACGCGATATCCCGCAACGAGACAAAGGTGAGGGAGGCCGACGCGAAGCATTATCCCATCGAGAGATAATTGGCGATGCATTAGTAAAATCAGTCATCGTCTTGCCTGCAGTGATTGCATCTAAGGACGACGGGAAGAGGAATTCTTCGCGATGCGTGAACGTGAGCCAGTTCAGCGAGTACTTCCTCTATCGAGACAAATTGCGATACCATCAGCAATCTGTCGCGAAACTCAATGTCAGACGCGGTGTGCTAATTGCTCAGTTGATGGAATTTACATCCTCAGTCTTTTGGCTCGACATTAAAATCTTACGCCACACAAGGACAACATCGTTTCGGAAGCAATGTTGGTCGGATGATAATTACTGGACCGCAAGGACGCGAATCGGAAGTGGATGATGAGGCCGATGACAATTACCGACTAGGCCATCTGCGAATGACCATCTGAATGGAAAACATTTATCGTGATGAATGTCATTTTCATATATCCTTCTTAAATTTCTATGATTTTTTCCGCACTATCATGATGCGATAAAGAATTCTCGTAACGACGATTGAACATGAGGGGTAATGACAAAAGCGAAATAGATCTATTCTATGATCGTGCATTACTGCCTGCGTTAAGTACGATCATTAAAAATTAAATTAATTGTCTCATAATGACGAGGGGAATAGGAAGAGGAGATATATATATCGCGATTGTAATAAAGGTCATACGTACTCTTTTCAAGAGAAGACTTTATACTAATTTTTCTTTTTATAACAATTGAATCTCTACATTATAAAATAATGAAAAGATATAGATTCAATATCTAGATTCACGATCTATTACAGTTGATATTAATCGATTGTTAAATGCACAAATGGCTCTTTTCTTCACTTAGACTCAGAATCTAGATTAAAGGGAAGAAGAGAAATAAACAGAGAGAATAACTAGAAATAACTTGGATTCACGGCGCAACGGTATTACATAGAATCGATCTGTTTACTCAGAGGAACAGAGGAAAAGAAAACTAGAATAAAACAGATATACGATTGCATAAGTTCGTATGGTTTACTTGATAGACAGATGAGAGAGAGAGAGAGAGAGAGAGAGAGAGAGAGAGAGAAAAGACAAGAAAAAGGCGCCAGCGTTTCTCGCATCAAGTCTGCTGATTCGATAGATTGAAGTATATAATGGAAACGTTGTCGAAGTCGGACACCCGCCAATGTGTCTGTACAACACGTGGAAAATCAGATTCTCGCATCTCGAGTAAACATGAAGCTAGCTGTGTAATTTCCCGAGGGCTTAAGACCGATTTCAGCAACGTCAAACAACATTAATCATGTTTATCTAAATTCTTTATCTACTATTGTGATTAATTACATGATCCAGAAAGAATCAGTTAAATTATAGCGGAAAGCTATTAATCTACGTAAAATCTGTCTTGAGAAAAGAAGAGATACTTTCTCAATTCTTGAAAATTTCTTTTAGATCCAGTATCTTCTGATTTAATATGCTCTCAATCTTAGAGAAGTGCATAATCTTAGAAATCTTGCAAAATTATATTATTCAAGTTAATAATGCGATATAATAGTGTAATAAAAGAAAACCTTGCAAATGTAGATATTAAAGGTACATTGCATGCATTAATTACAAAACGATAAAAAATGTAATCGTTAGAATCATCGGCAGTGAAAGGATTAATAAAGTAATGCGAAATGAAAGGAGGTGCCTTAAAAACGTGCTTATTAATGAAAATAATCAGAAAAGATAGAAGAAAGCCAGAGATGTACTGCTTCATATTGGAGTCGGCTATGTCAACTTTATACTTTATTAATTTTAAGTTAAGTGTTTTTTTCTGACAATCTAAAAATCTATGATGAAATACACGAGGAACATTTAATCGGCCATAATTAAAATCAAAGTTAGTGAAGCGGAATGATTTAGGAATTAGATCGTCTTAAATCCTTATTTGTTTCGGATGAGTCATTAAAATTTTTGATTTATCAATATTATAATTGAAGAGTAATTTAGAAATAAGTGGTAAATACTGAATTTAAGTTGGTTAATTCTTGTTTTACTACTACAGATGTTAAAAAAGATTATTTTTCATGAAAATATTTAAAAAGTTGTCTGGTATTATTAAAAATAGAAAAGCAAAATGTTGTTATGTCAATTAACTCCAAAGTGATTTTAATCAACTTTATCTTCTAACATTTAATTTATTATTCCGGCAGTAAAGTAAGGCAATGATATAAAATATCTCCTCGACCCAATAGAATTTTTGTACGGAAAGACAATACGTTTTATGAGATCGTTCTTTCCGACCTGTTTCACGCACGCCGTAATTACACGGCGGGAAAGAGTAACTATACTACATGGTTTAAATCGGCGAGGTATCATCATCCGTCGCGCCGTTAAAATCGTATGATCGATACACTCACCTTGCCCCAGAATCGACGGGATTAAGCTTAGTCATTATTCTCCTCGTGCCCAATATCCTGCCAGACGATCCTCATCCTATTAAATCCGAAACCGTCGAAATCGCGACAATGACATGGAAAATCAATGAAAAAACGATCTTACGTAAGAGCCAAATGCGGAATTAAACATCGAAGCGTACGAGAAACGCTATTGTTTGGACGCACATCGTTCGCACATAGATTTATCAGCATTCCTCCATTTTAAGTATATTCTATTTTTAAGTACACTTTGTCATTGTTCATCAACGCCGTTAGAAAACAAGTTGAAGAAATTATTTATCACTAATAAAACAGAGAATCTTAAATTTTGCGATGTTAATAGACACTAACTGCTATTTTTATTAAAATCGAATCAGTATTTGCGACATTTTAATAGATAAATAATATTAAAAATCTTTTCTGCAACTTTTTAGATCTTGATTTGTTTCTAAATCTTAAAAATTTTCTATAAGAATTTTTCAGTAGAATTTTTATTCTCTGCTTAGAATGCAATTCAAGAAAATCAAGTTATTTATTTTCAATGAATTCGCTCTCGTAGAGTCACTTCAAGGTCCCTGCAAACTTATGCGAGATGCATCTGTTTTAATTGCACTTTGATCTCTCACATTTTCATGGCACGAAGCGCAGAAATCGAGTCATAAGATATTGCTTCTTTGTTAGATCAGTAAGTAACTTTGCGCTAACGTTTCGTTACTTCAGAGATTAAATATAATGTTGCAGATGCGACGACAGGCATATTCTTCAATTCATTCTTCACAGCACGCTCGTTAGCATTAATAGAATAAAATGAAGAAATAGAGTCAGTCAGTTATTATGAAATATATGTTTATTATTTTTCTTTTGAAGGTGAACGACCCGGAGGATAATGAGAGAGACATGGTAGAGAACGCGAAAGGAAACTCGGATGTCTCGTGGTAATAAGGATTCTCTTTATTTATAAAGAATCAATTAAAAAAGAATCATTCTCTTACTTCTTACTTTTCTTATTTTAGATTACTTGCTATTAATTGCTTATACTTGCTATTAGTTGTTTTTAAAAACGTGTCTATTAAATATATAATCACCTTTAAATACTGTTTTGCGTCTTTGTGAATCTTTCAAAGGTTTTAAAACTTAATGAAATAATTACTTGTTTAAATTTTCCTTTTTTTCTTCTCTTACAGTTACGTATTTGTCATATAAAATAATTTTGCTGATTTGTAATATTGTATTTCAAGTATGTATATATATATATATATATCAATGTTAAAAATGCAACCTCCGAACTACCGACTAGAAAAGTTTTGAATGATTTTCTACAAATATTTCTTTTAAAATTTTTCTGTGTCTAATAATCTTTCCGTGTAGAAATTTAATACAAAAAAGTTAATAATGATTAATTATTTATTTTGAGTATTAAAGGTACTAATCAGCAATTAAATTTTTATAACAATTTCTTATGCATTTTGACAAAAAATTCAACAGTAGTCATAAAATATTAATTATTGATTTATATATGTATATATATATATATATATATATGCAAAAAATCATATCGTCAAATTATGTTGCAAAATTTCATTATTGGAATCTTTCCATTGTTTTTCACAGGAATTATAATCAGCGAGATGAAAAGAAATCAAGTGGAAAGGAGATGCGGCTCGTAATAGTCGTCGGATTGTTAGCCGTTACCGTTATCGCCCTTATCGTAGCATTAACTTTGCAAATGGCAGTCTTTCGCAAAGAAGAATACAAGGAGATGTGTCAAAGCGAAGAATGCATTAAGACAGGTATCTTTTATGAACGCTTTGTTGTATTTTCAAAAAAATAAATAAATCAAGAAAATTTCTTCATTCGAAAGAAAGTATCAGAATAATTTGTTTCATTTAGATTATGATTATTACTGAAATGTCAGGTAATTTCACGATAAATTTGCTTCTATTATCGTAGCGGCGCGAGTGATAGGTGCGATGAATAGATCCGTGGATCCCTGCGAGGATTTCTACAATTTCGCCTGCGGTGGCTGGATCAATAAACATCCAATTCCACAAAGTCAAAGCTTTTGGGATCAACTGAGTTTGCTTAGGGAGAAACTTCTAGAAAATTTAAGGATTTTACTTGAGGAGCCTGATGAGGAGAACGACCTTAGACAAGTGAAACTGGCGAAAGCTCTTTACAGGACCTGCATGGATGTCGGTAGGTTTTAAGAATTGAATTATTAAATAAATTAATACAATATCTTGGAAAAAAAAATTTTTTTAATTTGCAGGAAAATTTTTTTGTAAATTATTTGATAAAAAATAATTTATGGTACTTCGGAATAGGTGCACTATAAAAATAATAGTGTCACGCAGTTCCTAAAAATGTAAAAAAAAATAGTATATCAAAATTATAAATTGATAATATTAAGATTAGAATAAGATAGGGACCGCTTATATGAATAAATCGCTTATGAATAAAGTACGAGAAAGGTCTCTTATATGATCAAAATTAGATGTCGGAGAATGATACATTTATACAAAAATAATTATTATATTGCAAATATATGACTGCGCATCGATTACAGCACAATCCAATTAAAATAATAATATTACCTTAAATTGAATTAGGAAGATTATTAAATTAATCTTATTATTAAAAAAATCATATCAATTTAAAATACGAAGCATTTTTTAACATCAAGGAAAAAGAACGATTATTATCGTTCTTATTATATTATTTCTACGCGAACCAATTCTCTCGAATCAAGATTTTTTTTTGTTAACTCTATAATTTACCTTCGACAATAAATTATTCATTAATTATTGCTCTTTCGTGCAAGAACGGAATGTGCATAATTGCATTTATATAAGCATAGATTTGAAAGAATAAACTCATCTAACAATACATTGCCATTCGCATTGCGACGTATCATTAACATAATCAATAATAAGATGAATTGACTACTTTATTAGCACAAAGAAGTAACCGGATCTCATATCTACCTTCAAGTAACGATTGCAATTGTAAAGCGGAAAAACCAAGCGTGCAAATGATTTAAATACTTAGAAACGATTGCAAATCTTTCTGCATGGAAAATAGAAATAGAAGTAACGTTACGCGCAATTAAAACCAAGCTGTAAAATGTGTATATTTGCAGCCTTGATGTTGAAAATGATTTCAAGTTGATTTCAAGTATGATTTAAAGTTACGGAAAATTATCGGATTGCAGCGAGTGTTGAGGCTTTAGGATTGGAACCCATCTTCGAGGCACTCAATAGTCTAGGTTTACCAAAGGAACCACCGATGCAGGATAAAATACCTTTTCTTGACATATCGAGAATAGCTGGCATAGCGCAGCGAACGTTAGGTTTGAACCTCTTCGTCAATTTCTACATCAGTGAGGATATTAAGGATACTACAAAAAATGCGATGGTGGTGAGAATCCAAAATATTATAAATTTTAATAACAAAAAATTTTAAATAATTCTACGAATGCAAAATTCAAATTAAGATGGAAAATAAATCTTAAAACAAAAAAATTTTTTCTTAACATAAAAATTAAAAGCATACAGAAGATTTTAATATTCTTCAAAATTAAACTATATTTTTTTTGATAATATCTTCATAGACGATTTTATTTTCTAATAAAAAAAAAAGCAATAATCGTTACGTCTTTTAAACACTATATATAGAATAATTTAATTCGATATAAAATCAATAAATAATTAAAAAAGATTATTCTGTATGTTTTTTCGTAAAATATAGAAAACGAAATTTCTTTTAGATGGAGCAAGTATCTCCTGGATTCAGTGAGCGTTATTTATTGGATCCGCGACGTTTTCAATCGGAATTAATGGAGTATAAAAAATATATAAAGTCCATGGTCGAATTAGCGGGAGCTGGTAATATGAGTGCGAATTACGCTAACGAGATTTTAGAATTCGGCACGAAACTCGCTAAGGTAAGTGACTTGTACACTGAACTCGCAATATATTTATTCGTTGTGTCATAGAATATTCTGCGTGTTAATTTTTAATGTATAGATACTTTTATATAAATATACTTTTATATACTTTTATATAAAAGATATAAACATATTACATATATGTTATTAATATATAAATATCTTAAAATGCAACGCACTTGAGATTTTCTATTTCTAATATTAATCATGATAGATTGAACTTTTATTTTTAATAAAAAATTAATAATCAGTTGAATGTCCCATTCAACCCGACACTTATCCTCGATTACTCAGCTTCCAATGTGAGGATAATCGTTTCCAGGAATACGTTTAAATTCTTTTGAAATTCGTCCAGATCATGGCAACAAATGAGGAACGACGTGGCAAGGATCATCTCATTCATGAAGTGTCGATCGACGACCTGCAACAACTCACCGATTTACGAGCGCAGCAGGTACGCGATAATATCACTGTTTATTTTTTCATGTGATAATATTCATGAATATTACGTGATAAATGACTGAAATTAAATTGATACGAGATATGTGTCTATAATATTTGCATTTTAGCGAGGAATATTTGGAAACACGTATAATTCTCATCAAAATTCTAAAATAAAATTCAAGAGCTCCGCTGGTGAATGAAGTACTATTTAAAAACTCACGAGATTATTACTAGACAATAATAAAGAATTTAAAGTTTATCACGATTCTTATGATTCTTGCACATTTTTAATCAATAAATTTACTCGTATTTACTCGTATTATATTTGTTTTCCTAAGTTGAATCGGGGTTGTCGGAAATAGAGCGAAATGAATCTCACTTTTAATGCACGAGTAATTAAGGGCGAGACACTGTTTCAGTGGAACTGGACAAAATACGTGAAAGCCGTGTTCGAAAACACAAACGTCACGATAAATCCGACCGTGGATCGGATTATCATCGTGGACTTGAAGTATTTGCAGCAATTGCCGCTTCTGCTATCCGTCACTCCATCCGCTACGATAGGTACGTCCAATTTCGGCACCCTCGTCAAACCGAGCACGATTGACACTTGGGGTAATGTGTGCTCGTCCAATCTGCAGCATATATTGTTGCTTTTCCACTTGCGTCCATTTACGTCCGCTGTGTAAGAGAAGAGAGAGAGAGAGAGAGAGAGAGAGAGAGAGAGA
>Ga0157363_1005297_pt1 | contig 12007 bp, 4 predicted proteins | sample AttsexASBM1_FD_111477 | JGI IMG/M metagenome (GOLD analysis project Ga0157363, IMG submission 111477) | Fungus gardens microbial communities from leaf cutter ant in Ribeirão Preto, State of São Paulo, Brazil - Atta sexdens ASBM1 | ecosystem: Host-associated > Fungi > Mycelium > Unclassified ...
ATATATTATCTTTATATATTAACACCGATGAGATATTATAAAAGATCGTCGGCCCTGGGCAAATAACTATTAATGGGCCCCAAGAAAAACGATGATATTACCGACAATTAATAAAAATTTACGATTATTAACAGAAATATTTCGATAATTTATTATTAAATTCGTTATTTTTTATTATACAAATACTGTATAAATAAGTACACATACTGTTAATACTATATCTTACACATTGCCAAAAAATTAAAATTTTTTCTCTACAATTATCATCTCTATTGATAATCAAACTCAAATAATATTAAAATCACAGTTTTAAATAAAAATCGAGTATTATTATTATTTTAGACATATATACATGTCTACGAAACTAATAAATTATGAAATTATCAAAATTATGAAAGTATCATATTATCAGTTTCTTATTCTTAATCACTTAAATTTTAAGTCACGCGATATAAGCGCCGACGATTTTTAATAGTATCTCGTCGCATTAACTCAGAAAAAACCATTACATAAATTATTATATAATTCAAGTGGTAATATTTTTAATTTTTGATAAATTATATCTCGATAATACATATGCATGTATTTCAACAAAAAAATTTAATGAAATCTTTAAATTACATCAATTGCGAAAAGAACATATATTTTCTTGTAACATACTGTTGTACTTTGTATTTATGCTTGAATTTTTACCAATATAACATCCAAGTGATAGTATCTTTATATTTCCTTTCAAGAATTGTTATATTCCAATCCAAGAGATTGTACTTTTATTTCTTAAAAAAATAAAAATTTTAATTTTAATAAATAAAATCCAAATGGTACTATCATTGTATTCTCATTTTCAATATTCCCATTAAAAAATCTTTCTATTTCAACCCAAGCAGGGGCGGCGATCTGTATATGGAATGGTGGAGGATTTGAATTTTACATGTGTGGAATTTCCGCACACGTCGAGCTACAGCTAACCTAAATTTTTAACGAATAAAGGTATATTTTTACGAGCCACTCAAAATCTGCCAGCCGAGCTTTCTACTAGCCGAGCTTATGAATGAATTTATAAATAAAAATAACATTCGACGAACTACATTCGCAATAAAGAAATGAAGAATACCAAAATAAGTGTTCGTGTATTTTATTCATTTTTTGTTTGTTATTGTATATTGTAAGTAGATCTATAAATATTTCCATTCCTTTCGGAGGAGGATTTCTTCATTCGAACTTTTTTTTTAGACGTCTTTATACGCGTCTCCCAGAACTCGGACTCACTCCATACATACAAAAAATTTACTCCGCGTCCCTGAATCCAAGTGATATATAATACCTTTATCTTTCCATTCTTTTATATTTGCAATGGAATACAATATTTAATCGAAAAAAATTAAAGACGAAGCAGCAAAATTGTAATTTTAATATTAATTAAGATATTTCTCCGGCTACAATCGTGCTAAAAAATGAATCGCGTGCCATTTACGAATATGCCTCTCCGCGCGTAATATCTGAAGAGAGAAACTTTTGAGGCGAACGTACACACACAAACATACATGCATAAATGTCTGTGTGCACGAACACTAATCCACACTGAAGATAGTTGAACAGCATGTCCCTGTTTCACCGCTCGATATGCAAAAAGAACAATTCTATCAAATTACAAATTTAAACTATTCTAATTCAGAAACGGTAAAAAATCTATTTAGATCATTCACTAGATCTCCTATTTTTTTAATAAGATTTTTATAATATTTCTACATTATTACATCATTTTTTTTTTTAATCTGTAGAAGATTTTTCACCGCAAAATATTAAAACGTTCAGTAAGGTTGATATAGAAGTTTATGTATTAAAAGCTGAAACTTTGAAGGTGAATATTTCCATTTCGCTTTGAAATTTTAATTATACATAGATAAAATTTATTTTAAATATAATATTCAAATTTCAAAAAAATCTGTAAAAACTCAATTACTCGGAAAAATATCTTAAACAGTAAACTTCGTTCATTTCTTTTATGTTACATTTACTTATTACATTTTGAGGTCTAACAGCGCCAAGTTCTTTTATATAAAAAAATTTTGTTTTTAATAAAATTTTGTGCTGCTTTCCCGCCACAGACTTCTACATATACTGCTAACTCCTTAGGACAAACTTATATGAAGTAGACCCCGAAATTGTATGACAGTTCTGCACGCGTCACGAATATACCCAAAGGAATACAATATGACTGTGTTTTGCATCAATTGTTAAACGTATAATCTTATGAAAGTGTGATCTCATGTATACATATTTAGAAAAAAAGAACAAGAGAGAAAGAGATATTCATATATTTGGTTCGTGAAGTAACATGCTTTCCGCATTTAAACGTCTCTGGACGGAAAAATATTGAATTTAAAGAGTCGTGTCCATTGAGACTTTTGTTCAAGATATCGAGGACAACAACATATTTTAATTTCAGCCAATTTAATCGAGAGACATTTTCCATAAGATTTGTGCGGGGTCCTTTCCTTTATATTTTTATACACTACGTTATTGTTCAAGATGATTTCCATATTTTTATATTGATATACTTACTTGTTTTTTAAAAAATACATATTAATATCTCATGCACTTTGTAGTGTTTAACATCTTCTTATAAACGATATATGAATTAATCAATTTAGTACATTTTTTTCCGAAGAACCGAAAAGTACGCATCTTAGCGCCTTTTTCTACCTTTTTTTAAAAGTAAATTTTGTACTGCTATCACGTTTTGTAGTGTTTACTTTGTACTGTTTCCTTATTAATTCATTTTATAATTAATTAAAAGTCTTTCTCGCGGAACTTATATTTGTACTGCCTTCTTACCTCTTTCAAAAAGATTTATATGTAATATCATGGATTTTGTAGTTTTTAATTACTTCCTATATAAAGAGTATATAAATTAATTACTTTAGTACATATTTTAATGAAGATTTTTAACTGTAATGGGATTGAAAAGTCACTCATTATTTACAACGAGCTTGAACGATCATTTGTTATTATTTGCAACGCAATACTTTTTACTCATTGTAACGAGGAACGTTATACGTTACTCATTAAAAATAACCTTTTCAGTGAGTAAATGCGTAATGGTTAAGAGTTCTTTTTCAAAATAACTTTTCCAAGCTTAGCACAAAATTAGTATAATTAGTTATCATTGTAATCATAAAAAACTACAACGTCGTTATCAAGTTCTTTTTATAAACGACTGTAATCTTATAAACAGTATATGAATTAATTTAGTACACACTTTTTCTGAAGTAACAAAGAATACGCTTTTTCTATCCTTTTTTAAAAGGGTAAGTTTTGTATTAATATTACGTATTTTGTAGTATTTAATATTTTCTTATATTTTTCAATTTAGTAAAATTTTTTTCTCGTCTAACATACAATATATTTACAGCGCTTTCTTAAAAAATCTCTCTTTCAAAAAAATGAATTTATATCATGCCTTTGTAGTGTCATTATAAATAATCTTTTTAGTAAATAAATGCGTAATGATAAAATGTTATTTTTTAAAGTAATTTTTCCAAGCTTAACACAAAATTAGTGTAATCATTGCAATCATAAAAAAAATGCAATCATTATCAAATCGTTTTTATAAATAACTGTAACGATAAAATTTACGGCATTACTTTATTACTCATCCCTACATTTTTTTATAGAAATATACTTGTATAAAATATTTCTTTTCAATTAGTTATTCAGTCAAATGTTCCATAAAATAAGAATCATGGAAAGATTCTTAACTGCAAAAATTTAAACTTTTTGGATCGCCTATTTATCAGTATTTTAAATACGAGTATAAGTATAAAATAATTCGTAAAACATATAAAATTAAATTAAAAGGAATCATAAAGCCTAACTATGAATACAAACATAAGATACAATAAAATTACTTTTTTCGATAACTTTTATTTAACTTCATTCCTTTTTTCAATCTGTAATTAATACTTAATGTAGATTTGCGATACAATTCTTGTTTTTCTGCTACATTTCCTGTAACTTTCGGAAAGTTTAGCAGTCACTCATCCCAGAGTTAAAGAGTTATTAAAAATGAAACAGGAAATTCAACTTTGATAATGTTGATCTTGACATATATTGTCAAGATAATGACTCTGAGCGACCATCGAAGGGTGTTGATAGTCGCTCGTTAATTATTAAGAAATTATTAAAATTAAAATGGGTAATTTACTTTCGATGATCTTGCGATGACCTTCACACACATTATGAAGGTCATCACATCTTCGGACAGTAATAGCACTCACCACGCGTTACAAAGTTATATAAAAAAATTAAAATAACCTTGATTCATATTGTCGAGGTCATGAGTGATCGGACAGTTTTAGCAGTCGATTCTTGTTCGTTAAAAAGTTATTAGAATTTTTTTTATTATGACAATATAAGAAGGGATACAACCATTAGAAGCGAGTCTATTAAGGCAAGAACTACATACAAGACTAATATCACTAGCACGTTCTTAGAATATATTTCCATTACTGAGGAGAATGCAAGGTTCCCCTCATAATCACAGACTATGTGTTCATATATTAGATTATCTAACTTATAACTAAAGACCATAAAATAAAATTTTACACTGAATCGCAATAATACCGCGCAAAAACATAAGCTAGATTGACAGCTACTGAAACAGATCCGTAAAAATTAAAACAACAGACAGTTATGAGAAATATCTTTTCTTAATAACTAAATATGTAATAACATAAACTGTAATAACCTAAATTAAGATAATATAAAATAAAAAGTGTAACATGTCGCCGCGTTGACTTAAATTGAATCATTGAAATTAACATAAATAAAAGAATGAAAATGAGAATACTAAATAAACTTATCAATAGAGCAGATAAAGGTGTTTAAGATATTATATTATTATAAATTGTATCCTCATCAATTGTAGCCATGAAGTATTCGACAGAAGAGGAAGGAGGCCTCTTGTCCTGACCAGAGCATTTGCAATATCCGTCTCTGTTCCGTAAAAGTACTACATTCCCAAAAGACATGATTTCAGGAGTTTCACATACGTCGCATCTAACACACAATAGAGAATCCACCGAAGCGGAAAAAACTTTTCCTCAAGGATGTGTGGATCTAATTCTATTAATAGTCGCAACTGTCCTTCTCTTTATTTTAAATTTTCTGAATTTGATGGAATCCAAACGTGTTTGGACTCCATCAAATAGTTGTTACAATATCCTGCACCGCGAGTACTGTCGCACTAGCGACTCATCGCCACCCAAACAATTCACTGTACATGTATCGGTTCCATAGATTTGAGAATTCAAACTGGGATTCCCAATTGCGTATCTGCCAGAGACAACTTCCCTAGCCAACCTATCTGCTTGTTCGTTGCCTGAAATCCCTATATGGTTAAGAATCCATATGAGCTTGATCTCAATTCCTCTGTCTCTAATCAAACGAAGGGCTAATAAAAAGAATGAGATGCGATTTATCCTGGTGATCAAACTGTCCGTTCACTGCACTAAGGATCGATTTAGAGTCCGAGAAAATAATTAGCTTGGGCCACCTGTAGTTATATCCTAGTTCCAGAGCCGTAAGAATTGCTTCGATACAATATGAAGAGATAAAATCCGCACACCTATGTCCTTCAGAGATAGATCCATCATAAGATATCACTACAAAACTAGCGTATTACGAGTTTTCTACACATGATCTATCAGTGAAAAGACACATAGACGAATTAATCTTCTCGTTGAATAATCCTAAAAAAGACAGTAACATCATATTTACACCAAAAAATTTACCCTCTTCAAGGTTAACTTCTGGATGAAAAAGCAAAGCATCGAACGACTTTGAGAAGCACAATGGACCACCATAATTAGGAAAATAGTGCTTTTTAGCGTCTACGTTCTCTTGAGCTAACATAATCGGAGCTCGACTAACGCAGTCGCACGGGAGTTTCTGTCAATTCTCTAAACTCTTCCAAGGATTCAAGGAGGTGACTTCTAGAATTTGTTGCTAGTCTAGACAGAAAATTTCTCCCTAAGTATCGGAATCTAACAAATAGGGGAGGCTCCTTCGCCTCATACAGAATAACATTAATCGGAGTACTCTGTCTATGACCCAATCTAAGAGCTCAGTACTGAATTTTGTTAAGTTCAAGTAAAAGCTTATTCGAAAGATCCTAAAGCATGAAACCCCCATATTCTAGCCTAGATCTAATCAAGGCATGATAAATTAATCTAAGTAATCTTGGATCGGCGCCCCATCAAAGGCGCCCGATACACTTTATAATTCGTAATGGACAAATACAACGATTTTTATATAATTAACGTGAGTAAATCATTCTAAATTAGATTGTAAATTCATCCCTAAGAACTTTCTATCTTATCAGAATTTGCAGTTACTTTTCCCTGAACTCGAATCGAAAAAGATCTAGTATATAACATAGGGCTCAGTACACTGTGGCAGCCCTTTGAAAAGCCAAAAAACTTCTTCTATTTCTCCGTATCTACACCACACTTGATGGGCAGATATCAAATTGTAAATAAAGCGGCAGAACATGGGGGGATATCCAGATTTGTCAATCTGTTAACTAATATATCAATTAAAAAAATTAATATATCAATTAAATTATCATATGCTTTGATATCAAGAAAAATAGTTGCCACCGGAGTATCCGTTTGAAAGCCTCTGAGAATTTCCGCAAAATAAATAAATGCTAAATTATTCATGCATAAAAGCCCTCTACGAAAACCAAACTGCGATCCAGGTAATTTATTCTCACTCTTCAACCACCAATTTAATCTATTACTTAGAATTTTCTTTCCATTACCTTGCATAGACAGAGTGCGAGAGATATCGGCCGAAACTTCCGGTCATCTGCTTTGGGTATAAATGTGATTAGGTACTTCCTCTAACCTGATGGGAAAGATCCACTAACAAAAATGGAATTGCAAATGCGAAGAAATGTATATCTATCCAGCTGCTTGATAATGACATAATCGATACCGTCTCGATAGAGACGTAAGGGCAAGCACTTGACTCTACTTCCTCTTACGTTCTCATCTGGATGGAGTAGCTGAAAGTCGTCTCGGCCATGGCCAATTATGACCATGGAATGTGAATACATGATTTCCATCTCCATAGATTCCAGATCCGTAATAAGTTTTACTTTCTCATCCGTCACGAAAAAATTCCCAGTCTGTATTCCTAGCGTGTAGTTGCAAAATTCTTCTATTCCCAATTCTGTTTGCTTTGAGCCTTAATGATAATAGACAGGTGATCACTGTCCCATGGATCAGGACCATACTAATTCAACACTAACGTAAGCGAAATATTAGTCACAGTCAAATTAATTACTGAATTGGTATGATAAGATGCATAGTGAAAAGTGGAGGATCGTTCAGCAGTGATAAATCGCTACCATCTATTGCCTCTCACAGACCAGTACGGCAAGTATTGGCAGAGCCCCAAACGATATTATGGGAATTAAAATCTTCACCAAAAAGGACTTTATCTTGAAATTGTGAGAAAAATCTTTCCCATTCACAAGTCGTAATAAAACACGTTTGACAGACGGTAACACAAGACCAAATGAAGGATTCGCCCCCCACAAGGATCTCGATCACGCAAGCCTACACTTTATTTCCATATGTCTCGGAAATTTGTGCTCTTCTATATCTAATGTTATTCCTAATTGCAACCATTACATCTCCTCCGCGGCCAAATCTATCCTCCCTCACCGTATCGAAAAATCTCTTAGTTTAAAACTTTGTCAGGAGAAAGCCATGTTTCTGTATAAAAATTAAATTAAAATCTTCGCAGTGTTCAGATAGCTCAGTTATATTTAGACATGACGGATTTAGCGTTCCACTGGAGAATCCTCAAATTATTAAAATTAAGTTTTCGATTATTTACTTGCATCATTATCTTCTTTAATCAAACGCATTATGCAAATCTATGATTTTCTTAATACGCTCACACAAGACTTCCGCATCTTTATCCGTTAAAATCTGTTCAATAATACGCCAGGACCTTCTTGATGCTTCCGTTGTTATTTGAGCTCAGCATCGATACAAAGGGGAACTATCTACCAGCTCTAGGTAGCTCCTCTGAGTTTCGCGGGCGGTAGAATCCATATCTGGAAGACGTGGAAAGTTAAGTGATTTAACTAGAACCACTCAGCAAATTGATGTTCTTCTCCACGAGTAATCTCGCCTCCAAAAAAGAAAGATCAAAAGCATAACCCTTGCAATCCCCATATGCTTTTTAAGTACTGGACAGACACGGTCCGTAGTATTGTGAGGGCCACTATAGTTAATATACTTTTTCTCTAAACCGCATGGAGCCTCTCGAGATGAGCGATAATCACTAGCACAATTTAAGCAAATCTCATAATATTTACTTACGTGACCAATATGGCCACGTTTAAAGCATCCTAATTGATTGCACATATGGAGAGACAGGTACCGCTTCCCAAATGATAATCTTGTTTAATAAACTCTCGCCTCTGATTTCCAAGTACACTACTTCTGAGTCCTCAAATTCTCTAGTAGAGCTATTGGCCTTCCTAATCTAAAAAGGTTAGAGATCACTATGTTAGAATTCTCTTCTTCGATGATTTTCTTTACTTCGTCCATATTCATATCTTCAGGAATTTTCTTAATCATCACTTTTTGCTAATCTCGGTATGAAGACAATGATCCCTGCTTCTTCAAGTAATTTGTTTAACAAGGTACTATTAGCCACAGACTTAGATAAGAATGTCATCTCCTATATATCACGAGAATACTTAGCAACCTGGTTAAATTTAATGTTGAATTTATTTAATGTTCCGGAGATTTTAATCAGCGACATTTTTTTCTTACTAGATGTATTGTCAAATCTGGAACGCAACATGACAACATAAGGTGTTCTGCTAAAAGTATCATACTTGAGTCTTTTAATTGTAACTGCGTTGCCAGAACTATTTTTTTTTATCTTCCTTAGGTACATCCTTATTCGTGCATTGCATGATAAGATGATTCATGGTCTTCAGATCCACAACAATCCTGGATACTCCTCCACGGAGGTATCTGGATCACTCAGCTTTGATCTAACTTTCTTTGAGTCGCGAGGCAATTTAAGAATAACTGTTGGCGATAGAATCATCGTCGATTACGTTTCAAGGCGACTGTTCATATCTGCAATTTCACCATCAGATAACTCCATTTCTGTACCTCGAGAAGTCTTTTTGCAATAAACATCTCATCATCCTCTCTGATTTTTTCAAATCCTGGGAAATCCACCCGCCAATTGACGGGCACGTACCTTGAAGGTTAAGCTTCGACACTTTACTTGTCGCACACGCCAAACAATAGGAAAGTAATAAAAAGGCCCTTCCGGGGGGCAGAATAAAGGAGAGTAAGAGATGGAGCAAAAGCCGCAATGAAATGAAATTCTTCTAATTACCACAAAGTCGCGAAAAAAGTAAGCGCGCCAGAAAAAGACATCGTATCTCTTCGAAACACTTCTTAGTTATTAAAGAGTAAAGTAAAAAAGGTTGAGATTGCCATCTGTCGACTGAAATAATGGATCGAGACGTAATGGGCCAGGCAGATGACGTTTACAGAAATAAACGTTACTGAAATAAAATTTCAAAAAAATTTGGAACTTGTTGCAATACTTCCACTCGTAGGGCAAATAGAAAAAAAATGCACTTTCATTACACAATTCATGTACACGCACCGGTAGAAATGGTGTCCTCTGGCGTTCGACGCGCATTACATATGTATCATATTTTCAATATATCATATTTTTTAAATTTATTTTATTCTTATATTTATATTTCTGTTCTTATATTTAATTGTAAATTTAATTTTGCAATTTTGCGATACAAAATATTGATTTCATTTGCACACTGCAAATTTATAAATCCAAAGCTATTACAATAAGTCTCAAAATTACACGTAATTATACACAAAAATTTTTTACAGTATTAAAAATTTTTATGCATAATTACAACATTTTGTACATAATAAAAGTATTATTATATTGGTGAACGAGAGGCACCGGAGTATCTCATTCGTAGGGAAAAGTGAGGGAACTGTGCGCATCCTGGTATTTTTTCAATGGATGAAGACATCACTGTGGTAAAATTTTTACGCAGATCGTCCTCTTAAGATATAACTACAAAAGATACGATATAAATACGTTGCTAATCAGAGAAATACAAAAAAGTGAAATCACATCTTTTCTTATTATTTTAGTAATTCAAAAATAAAGTATAAGTTGATATTTTTAATTTGTTTGATTAAAGTTGCATACGTTATAAAATTATGTTATTATGTGCATCTTTTGAGCTATTATTTATTAAGTTTGGTTAAGAAATGTTGAAGTAATCGTATTTCATATCGAGTCGCGGCGGGCAACTGTACGCAAGCGTTTTGAAATGCGCACAATTACCCATCTTCCATATACTATATGACTAGCACTAATTTTTCGTTTTTTCTTTGCATTATTATTTTATTTTGCCAAAGTCTATGTGTATTATTATTATATTAGTTTTGTATTTTTGCTTAATATATGTAATATATGTAATATATATTTAAAATATATTTAATATATATTTATATTGCAATATAATAAATATATTTTCTGATTTCTTTGTCAACATTCTATAATTCATTCATTTCCTATGACTTTAGCTTTGCGTACAATTATCCATGCGCATAATTACCCGACGCGCGAGAAATTTTTTCGCTTTTTCGTTTCTTTCTTTTTATCAAATATAACTTTATTGAATGAAAAATCTGTTCAATATGAGGATATGTGATGGTAGAAGAATGTTTATAATTTCTATTTCCTAAGTTTCTAAGTTTATATACTTATATCGCTTTGAACTTGCAAAATCATTCCAGAACAATAAATTTCCCTTAGACACGCACAATTCACTCACTTTCCCCTACTAGTAATATATGTGTGAGACAGCGAAAGGACACCACGAGCCAATATCACGTCCAATTACGTTTTCTCTCTCAATCATGCGCTTTGCGCTAAGGATAGAATATCGGAGCGCCCCTCACTATTTTCTTCCTTCGCGCTCCTCGCCTTCCCCACATTTCCAGTAATACGTACGTGTGCGCTTCGGTACGAATGTGTAGCGCCGCGCGTCGAACGCCAGGGGACACCATTCCTGCCGTGCATGTACACGCTATCGATTGACCATGCATAGCCGTCATTGAAATATAATAATCGTGATCTTAGAAAACTCATTGCTCGGCATAAAAATACTTGGCAATGTCTCGCATTAAGAATGCTACGTGTTTCCTTAGCGCCGAGTCACTACCATGTCTCTGGATTACATATCAAATACATATGACAATATATATTTTTTATATATCTATATTAAATACGTAAATTATGTATTTAATATGTATATATATGTATATATATTAGGTAATATATAATATGTATGTGTGTGTGTGTGTGTGTGTATTATTTCCCTGATAGAAAAATTTCGCTGAAATTATTCCACGTTTTGGAACACTTTTCGGCAAAAGTTTAGCATTTTAGAAAAATTTCAGTTTGATTTCAGCGATTTTTAGCTGAAAAATTCAGTTTTATCAAAATTTCAGAAAAATTTCAACAAAAATTTCAAAGAAATTTTAATAAAATTTCGGAGAAATTTCAACAAAATTTCAGAATAATTTCAGTTCGGTTTCAACGATTTTTTAGTATATTAGCTGAAAAATTCATTTTCATTTCAACAATTTCGCTGAAATGTTCCAAAACGTGGAATAATTTCAGCGAAATTTTTTTACCAGGATTATACCTTTCACAATAATCAATGCCAGCTAATGCTCGCTAACTAAGGCCTGTTACACAATAGGATCGCAAACCATAAGCCGCAAAAAATTAATCAGTCATGATCAACTATTTTTCTCATATTCGACTGTAATTGGCTAATTTCTTACGACTTGCGACCCTATTGTAGAATAGACATAAGGGTATATCCACACTAACTTGCATAGCC
>Ga0157363_1005298_pt1 | contig 12007 bp, 5 predicted proteins | sample AttsexASBM1_FD_111477 | JGI IMG/M metagenome (GOLD analysis project Ga0157363, IMG submission 111477) | Fungus gardens microbial communities from leaf cutter ant in Ribeirão Preto, State of São Paulo, Brazil - Atta sexdens ASBM1 | ecosystem: Host-associated > Fungi > Mycelium > Unclassified ...
GTTTTCGGGAAAGGAAATCCGCGGCTTGTAACCGAAAAACGTGCACGGTGAAAGCTATAAGGAGTTATGTTGTGAAATGTTTCCCATAAAAAAAACGACCGATCGTTAGAAAAGAAAAAGATCAAGAGAAAAGGATAGAGATAAAGCATATCGATAAATCTGAAGATGATCCATTGAGATCAATAGACATTTTATTTCAATTATATCACGAAAGGAATTCGTATATTTTTATTTCAATTTATAAAATAATCGATTTTTCAATTTATCTTAAATTCTTGTAATTTTAATTCGTCTTTTTTTTTATTTCTTTCAAATTATGAATCAAATAAATTTGCACGAAAAGTATTATTCTGCTATAAAGAAAGATCTGTACGTAGTTATGCGAGAAATAGTTCAATCAAGTGAAACGACTGAATAAATTATCCATTTAATTGTCGTTTGTTCTGTGATAAGTAAATCGAGTTCCAGAATTGCATAAAATGAAAAAGAAAATAATATAAAATAAGAGATATTCAATACTAAAATATCTTTACTACATAATGCAAGAATAATTAATAAATAATTATTTACAAAAAGCAGAAGAAAATGTAAATTATATAGCAGCATTGACTGATTAGGCATTGAGGATAGATAACATTAATAATATCAGGTAAAATCAGGCATGGAATAAGCAAGTAATTAACGAGACAAAGAAAAGAAATAAGCGAAAGAGAGAAAGAGAAAAATGGTGGACTGCCTGGGTTGCGATCTCTAGCAGGAAAATGAATGCCATAAATAAAGTCGGCCGGCCAATAATTCCGTCGCGATCGAGCGACGAGAGTTTTTCATCGGATCACGTGCGAGAAAGAATGGAACAGGACGGTGGAAGAGTAAGAGGAGGCAGAGGAGAATCGAGGTGGAGGAGGCAGAGGAGAAGGAGGAGGAAGAGGAAAAGCGGAAACGCGCGATGTAGGAGGATGGACTGGGTGGCGTTCGGGCAGTTTGTAATCAAATTGAAAATTCCCAGCGCGGAGGAGACCGATGAAAGAGTAACCAACGGACGCGATCGAAACGGGTCGTCCACGGGTCGCCGTCACGTGACGACGGATAAACGGAGAACCGGGGTATATCTCGCACCGCTTCTCCGTAGAGCCGCGTTACCTAACTTCCATTCCCCCCCCCCTCTCTCTCTATCTCCTTCCTCCCTTCCTCTCTCGTCCACGACCACCCTCGCACACTGGATTTCCCTGGGGGGCGGTGGGCGCCGATGGGGGCCGTCGAGTAAAAAGTTCGTGCGAGCAATTCAGCATCACCGAGATTCCATTAGAGACACGCACGCGGGGATTGAAGCTGATATAATTTCGATAAATTCACCAATTTCGACGCTATAATCGCGTAGAAATGATCCTCATATTTATTCCTATTATTATGGATACGTTTCCGTGTTTACAATGGAAATCATACACAAAATATAATTACATCCATAAAATATGTATGTAGTTATTTGTATACGCACAAGTATTTAATTAATCTTTCTCTAGCAATAAGGAGTCTTTTAAGGAATAATCGATTTTTATTGAATTTTAAGAATTTAAAAAAAAATGAATAGATAAACAGGATTTCGTCTTTTAAAAAACCTTGGTAACGTCCAGTTTGGTAATGTTCTTATTGTTCGGCTTTTATTATGATAAAAATTTGTTAAAGATTTCACAAGTAAGTATACAACAATCTTTTCAGATTTTTATACATATAATTTAAAAATAATTAAAAAATCTGCAATGAGGATCTCAACGAACTCCAGGTTGCAGAGAATGAGCGAAAATTTCATATTGCTGTTAAAGAATTAAAAAATAATATTTCAAAATTACTAATATATATAGTATATTAGTATCATATTAAAATCTATTCTGCAAATATGTTAAATAAATAAAAAAAAAAAACGGGGATCTTTCCGATGAATAAAATTAAGTTGCTATACTCATTTAAGAATCAAATCAATGGCGCCATCTAATGAGAAAAATATTTACTATTTTCGTTGGTAATTATAAATGTCAATATCTTCTTCAGATAAAATTGCTAGTTATTTTATCGACTACCTATAATTTTGTTAAAGTTTCATAAGAAAATGCATAAATTCTAAAAATTTTCAAAAATTGCATTTCTAGAAATTCGGAATTTCAAATTAGAATAATTGAGAATCTTAAAAGTTGATAAAGTATTAGGAGAATATAATTGACAAAAGGAGATTGCAACCAAAATTTAAAAGTTTTCTTCGTTTCTAAGAATTTTCTATATTTCCCAAAATTTTTTAAGACAAAATAAACTAACGGATAGTTTAAATTAAAAATTTATAGATATTTTCATTGAAGTTTTATATTATACAATATTTTTATAATATATATTGCGTACCTGTTTACGAGAAAGAATTATGTATAAAAAGTATTTATTTTAATAATGACCACTTGAGCTGTTCTTTAGCTGATTGCAATACCTAGAACAAAAAAACAATTCTCGTCAAATATGTGAATCAAAATTGTAAACTTGTAACTTGAAAAAAAAAATACATTAAAATGAGGTATACCTGCGCTACTGTTTGTTCTCCAAGTGGAATGTCATCCGTTCGCAGTGCTACCCTCTGCACCACACTCGTCGCGTCCGCATCCAAAATTATACTGAAAAGGTAAATTTTTATTTTGTTATATTACATTAATTAAAAATTAACTGAATGTTCTATTTACCCGCCATCGCAAATTTCATCCATCGCTAGCATTACTATGTCCAAGCTATCCAATACTGCTCTCTTCTCTACATTCTTTCTGAGAATCGAGCTAACCGAGTCATACAGGCAGTTTAGGACACTCATTAAGATCAACTGAAACAAGCCCAATAAATTAATCTGTGATAATATTCGAAATACTTGACAGAGTTGTGTATACAAACTTCGTTTTCATGTGAGCTGCCCATAACATAGAAAAACAAATCAACGTTACTTCTGTAGACGCAAGTCAAACCATCTAACATGATGATCTCTGCATTTGCTCGGTGTGTTTTACTAAACAGATTTTTCTCGAAGGTTTTTTGCTCCTTTGATGTTGGAAACACATTTTTATCATAGTACTTTGCCAGTATCCTGTTGCCATCATTGTCAAGGATGGCCATTCCTTTCACTGTATACAACGTGGGCTCCTAAAATTATTTTCTGAATTCAATTTTGTGAGTAATAAAACTACACATATCTTCACAAACGAAAACATAGTAGAATATCTAATAGAATATGTATGCAGTGCAAGATTTTGATTAATTATATTAAGCAGACCAAAATCAATGTTTTTTTTCTTTTCCCTTTCCCTTTCAAGAATGATGCAAAAAATAAAACTATACAATAGAGTGAATTAAACATAAAAATCGATTTTACCATGTGACTCATTAGAAATGGAGTTAGGAATAAGTTCGTTGTGCCACGTTTAGGTTATGTTAAGCAACTTCAAAATATTTACTGCGGTTTTCTCGCGCGAACATATCACAATGTATTTATCACAAATATAAGCTTCAAGGTTTTTTTAATTGACATGTATGGCAAAATAATTGATATTTGTCTTAAAAACCTACCAATGGTTGACCATCCATGTTTATGTCAAATTGATTTTGACGTGTCCATCAGAAACCAGTGTTGCTAACTGTTTAAATATAAATTTCCCTAGAATAATGTTCGTAGAGAGAAAAAAATTTCAATTACAATTCTCGATTACTTAAATGTTTTCTTGTAATAAGAATTTTCATGAATCTCATTTAAATTCTTTCGAATATTCTAACAATAATATATTATTTTAATTACAATATCCCAACATACATGTAAAAATATTTCATATAATGCATGTAAATCATACACGTATTATAATTATATATATTATTAAATTTTATTATAGTCTAACTTTATATGATAAATATACTAAAAGATTATATTTATACATGTACATGTGCGTGTAACGATCTTTAACTAGAGACACGGCGATCATTCTTTACTTATTGTTAGTTGCGGGAAAAGGCATATTTCTCTTCGACGAACACTAATCCTTCTTTAGAACCTTCGTAAGTTTGCGGAAGAATTCTGGTCCGTTCCAGTAACCTCTGTATGTAAAAACCGTATGTAGTAATATGTACAAAAATTTAGCTAAAGATTACACATGTATACATTTGTGATGTCTATTTAAATTATCTCACCTTAACATTAAATGCCAGTATATAAATGGAAATAGATATTTCTTTAACAAAAACATGGCGTAAAATTCTTTGCTTTGATTCACTGGAAAAGTTTCCTTTGGTTGTAAATTATAGTCAAACTCTGCTAGAATGCACTTGCCATAACCAGTAACTAACGGGCATGATGCGTAGCCATCATAAGCCATCATCATTGGTTTGCCAGCCAAATCATCCAATATATTCTGGTACAACACTTTTCCCTGTGCAGCTATTTAACAAACGTGATATAAGTATATAATCACAATATTTTACTGTTTCTTAAATTTAAAATATATATTATATATATTATTTCTTTACCTATTGCAGCCATTGTCTTAGAATTTGGTGTACTTGTGCAATCACCTATGCCAAATATATTTGGATATTTCGTATGTCGTAGCGTTTTAGGATCAACGCAGAGAAATCCGGCTTCGTTAGTCAACTCTGGATGTTTTTTCAAAACTGAAGGTGGTCCCATTGGGGGCGTCACATGGAGAAAGGAATACTAATACAATATAACAAGAATATTAAATTTATATCGATAATATTTAATCTTTTATAAATAAATATACTAATCATATTATTGATAAAACATACTTCCTGAACTAATATCTCTCCCGGTGAATTTAGTTTCTCGAATGTGGCTTGTCGTTTGCTCGGGTCTATCTTTACCAGATTCGTTTGAAGGTTGACAGTGATGTCTCTTTGTTTACAAACGTCCCAGAGGGAATCGGCATATTTTTTAACTGCGAATATAACTGGCAACGCAGTGTTATATACGACATCAATGTTATTTCGCAATTTGTGCTTTAAGTAAAAAAATAAATAATTAATTGAAAATTCTTCTTGCAAGTTAACATATAATTATACAGGCATACATTGCGGTAGTAATCCTCGGCAATATAAGTGATCTTTTGAGGTGCACCCGGGCATTTAACTGGAGTATTTGGTAACGTGAATATCGCAGTTCCTTGTCCAGTGTTTTTTATTTTCTGGTAAACATGGGATACAGTATCAGGTCCGTAAATAGAACATACTTGTGCATCAGGATCATATACACTGTCCAACAGACCTGGAATCTATGAAAAATATTTTTGCATCGTTTTGTAAGTATATTATACAAAGTAAGTATATTATACAATTCAGTTACTATCTAATGTCTTACTTTGTCCCAATACAATTGCAAACCAAGTGCAACGATCATAATGTCATATTGTATAGTATCTCCATGATCTGTTGACACTTTGTTAGCGTCTGGTTGAAATTCGACGACGGAAGTTCTCAACCATTTCGCTTTCTTTGGCAAAACATCTTTCATATACTTTTTCGATGATTCATAAGAACTGATACCACCACCAACCAAAGTAAACAAGGGTTGATAATAATGTACCTAAAAAAATGTTTTTAAATTGTCGAATAAAAATATATAATGTGATTTTTATTTATTACATCATTGGGTTCCAACACGATAACTTGCTCTAGATTATTGATTTTTCTTGACAGTTTTGCAGCCATTGAACAGCCAGCGGTACCGCCTCCAATCACCAGGATTTTGCAACTAATGCGATAGATTTATGTATATTAAACTTAAATAAGTATTTATAGACGATTCTTTCATTTAAGATTGATTAAGTACAATCTAAAATACATCTTAAGACATCATGAATTAATTAAAGAGCTATATCAGTATTTTAAGACATTATTTAAGATGCTCTTAAAACAAGAACAGACTATAAATACTTAATAAATGACTTATTTTCTGCTCATTATCAGTGAAACAAATTGTACTTACGAATGATGGATCTGCCTATATTCATTTCTAAGCGACATACACTTTGACAACATAAGATTGTGAGACAACAGTAGACGAGACATGATGTATTCTAAAAGTCAATTATGTGATTCTGTATAAAGAATAAATATTCGAGTGCCTGTAAAAAATTTGTTCAGATATAAGATATGCATGACGCGATAAAAAAATGTTAACCCAAAGCCAGTAGGCCGATTCGAGACATCCATACCTTGTTTACATACGAGCGAATCTATTGTTATAGGTTAATTTCTTATGTTTGTTCATCACTCATCACCCACAGCCATCTCGTGATATTGTGAACCACTCGAAAAAAAAGATTAATCGAAAATCATAGCTTCGAAGGTACGCCGTCCACGTTGCAATCCTTCGCATATGTGACGTCTCGTGCATTATCACGAGTGAAAATTGTTACGATCTTGGAGAAGCTCTTCATGCATAAAGACAGATTTACAAATACAGATATGGGATCTTCGAGGGCTTCTAGGACTCCTCAAAAGAATCGAACGACGCAAGAGGAAAAGAGATATGTACGTACATAAAAAAATATTCAATTGGTTGATGAAATTTTTTAAATGCTCGAATAGCTCGAATATGTGTATATGTTTTGTGGCTCGAGTATTATCTTAATTTTCGTTACTTTAAATATTTTTTTAGATAAAAAAATCATATGCTTATAATATTAATTATGATATGTATTGTAATATACCTAAAAAAAATTGTGTTTTCAAATTCAAATAAAAATATATAACGTGATTTTTATTTATTATTTATATCATTGGGTTTATTACTTACATATTGGATACATATGGATTATTATAATACTTACTTTTTGAATATTTTTAAAATAGAGAATTTTTATGGTTTTATGCCAACTATGGATAAAGTACCGTAGATATTCGAAATCTCAAATTAATAGGTCAATTCTAATCAAAATCGTAAGACTCATAATTTGTTCTCGTAAAACTCATAAGAACTTATAACTAGTATTCTAATTTTATGCGTATATATCGTAAAACGTAAGATTATTCGTAAATATTTATAATTTCTTGTAAATCTTATGGCTAGTAAAAAGCTCTGTAAAAATATCGTATAAAGATATATATATTTTAAAATTATATACATAAAATTATATACATTATATATTTTAAAATTCTTATAAATCTTACGAGAATGTATTACGAATCTTACAATTTTGTTTAGAATTTAGGCATAAGTATTAAAATCAAATTTACTTAATTATTTACAGCACAACGAATCAATGTTTCAAAAACTTTAAAATGTATTTTCCTTGCCTATTATATTTATAATGTTATATTTATGATATTTAAAAACCTTAAAAAGAATTTAGGGTGTCATATTATATTATAGATTCGGCATTGCTGTAGTATTCGAAATTGATAACATCTTGAAATTTGAATCTTTATCGAGATTATTCGAAATTCTAATCGAGATACGTTTATATTGCAAAAAAAGATTAATTGATTACAAATGAAAAAGAGGGTGCTATTACATGACAGTCGGAATTTCGGAAAACGGAATCTTAGAAAAGTTATTCGACCAATCAGAATCATTTAAGTTTAACCCAACAAACGAGAGAATGGATTGAAATGAATTGAAATGGATTCAGATTTTCAGAAATATTGGTTCACGAATGTTGAAATGAATGCTTCTCAATCCTGAATGCATTTTTATTCATTTATAGGAACATATCTCTATTCCTTTCAATCTAAAAATAATATTAGCTTTTTCTGTGTACAACACACAATTGTGAATACTGTTTAATTCAAAATTTTGAATAGGAAATGCAGTTTTTCAATCCAATTAGATTCAATTGAATCCAATTAAATTCAAAAAAAGTATTCGCTATTTAAAATACGTATTCGAATAGAAGAAAATTTCAATCCATTTTAATCCATTCTCATTTGTTGAGAACACATTATACAAATGATTCTGAATCGTCGTATTTCCGAAATTCCGATTGTCATGCATTTTAAGACATATAAGAAGTACCCAGCAAACGAGAATGGATTAAAATGAATTGAAATGGATTCAGATTTTCAGAAATATTGATTCACGAATTAAAATGAATGCTTTTCAATCCTGAATGCATTTTTATTCATTTATAGGATCTTTATGCCTTTAAATCTAAAAATAATATTAGCTTTTTCTGTGTACAACACACAATTGTGAATACTGTTTAATTCAAAATTTTGAATAGGAAATGCAGTTTTTCAATCCAATTGCATCCAGTTGAACAATTAAATTCAAAAAAAGTATTCGCTATTTAAAATACGTATTCGGATAGAAAAAAATTTCAATCCATTTTAATCCATTCTCGTTTATTGGGTACTCATATACGAGATAAAAGGTAAAGAAAATCACCTCAGTCTGCCTTAGCGATAAAGAATGTGCTCTCTTTATTAAATTTTCGTTTTTTATAACTACACAGAAATGAATAACATATACGGAATAATTAAACGACTGTACAAACGCGCGAAAACAATTTCAAGTTTGCGTTGCTATATTCATACTCATAACATATTCATAAGCAACATGACGGGACGTATTCACGCATCGCGAGGTCTGGAATGAAGTTGCGCGCGGAACTTCCGCCCCCGTTGCTCTCATGATTGCTCTCGCGTTCAAGTGCGTGCACATTTCTAAAACTTATATGTCTGGATCAAGAATGAAATGTAAGTGGCATGAAATTAACGCTTACGGAGGGACAGGGTTAAAAAAAAAGTCTTTGGCAGTTGGTTTTAATGATCGTTTCCTTCTCTCATTTATTGAGGATAACTTTTTGAATGTCGCCTTAGGCAAACTTGGCCCGATTCAGCCGGGTCCCCCGGATCGCGCCGTCAACTTCAACCCGCGACCTATTTGCAGACAGCTTCGAGTCACGAGACATGTGTCTCTAGAATAAATTAAAAAAGGAAATGAAAAAAAAATAGATAAGAAAGAAAGATACGAAGCGGAAGGTGAGTTCGTCGGTTAGGAGGCGAGTTTCGAAGGCCTCTATTCAATCGCCGCAGACGAATTACGCGAACCCTCACGTTATAGATGATTCGTCCTTTACGCCGAACACAATACATTCTTCAACGCGATTATATATCGTATGATACTTCGACGAAGGGAATTTACACTTTGGCGAAAATAAAAGCCGGAGTATAAGTCTAATGTAAAGGAAGAGAACATAAATAAAGCTTCTACGAAGCATAAATTAAAAAAAAGCGTTATCCTAAAAGTTAAATTCCTTTTAGGATAAGATGGTACAATTTTAAACGTAATACAATTCTAAATGGAATAAAATTTGAATTCAACTTTTGAGCTTCAAGTTTGGTAATTCTTTCATTGTATGGAAGGTACTGAAGAATATTAAATAGGAAAAGATTAATTTTGAATCTTGAAAATTGAATTCAATCTTATTTCATGAATGTGGTGCAAAATTATATCACATTCGAAATTGTACAATCTTATCTGTCGTTTTAATTTATGTTTCCTAAAAGTTCCTGTCGTTCTTCCCTTATATTTGAAACTTTGATCTTTTAATTTCGCCATGAGATACCCCAGAATATTCATTAGTATAAGTGTATCATGTTCTGTCATATAATTTCTTATTTTATCCTTCAAGGCGATGAAACGGCGATCGGACGTATGGTGTAAATCTGAAGAACTCCTGCGATGATGGGAACGACCTCAAAGAATAGCCTCGAGCATAAGGGAGTTTTTTTGGGCGCGACCGGGGAATATTTGCAAGATTACGTGAGAGCGGTAGTTTAGTTACATTCCTTTCTCTCTCTCTCTCTCTCTCTCTCTCTCTCTCTCTCTCTCTCTCTCTCTCTCTCTCTCTCCGCCTCTCGCTGTGTAAACGTCGGCTATTATTTCTCTAAATCCTTACAAGCTAGAATTATTATGTACAGCATGTGGACACGATTTCCGACTTTCACTTATTGTTAATCGGCCATTCCTCCTAGGAGCACGATTAGCACACAGGCTTACTCGTCTCATCGGCGTATCGCACGATATATCATAATCAACGACGGAGGAAGTTTTCCTCCCTTTTTCTTGACGACAATCGTTCGGACGTTACTTTATGATTTTGGACAAGAGCCATTGTGAAGAGTATGTGGATGTCAACTGATTAGAAGCACATTAATTAATATTGATTGAAAATATATTCACATTTCCCTTTTTCAATTTTAAAACAAAGAAAGATTCATAGGAATGTAAGAGTTGGTTTATTTGCAATTTTTGATTCTGTAACGAATCAGAAAAACTCCCACTAGGATAATCATTTGATTACGTACTGCCTCTTTTACATACAAGATTGTAAATACGTAAAAAAAAATATTGTTTTTATCGAACTCTATTCAACGGCTCTCATTGTCCCTTGCAATATAATTGCGCTAATTACATATGTAGGCGAAAAATACCTTTCTTGTGTGCAGTTGAAAAATGAAATCATTTTTAATGAAAGAAGACTGTCCCTCCACATAAGTAAATTCGCAAACGCAGTAGCCAATTAAAAACAATCGATAGTATCATTGATGATTTCTGATTGACTGCTGCGTTTGCAAATAACATTTTATGATTGTGACTTATGTAAAAAGAGAAAACGAAATCTAATTTTGTTTTTTCTTTTTTGTTCTCTATCTTTCTTTCCTTCTTTCAGTTTCTCCTTTTTTCAACTACAAGGCTTGATCATTACACGAAAATGCACAGCGACGTGATAAAATAGACAAGCTACTCCATTCTCTCTTTCTTTTTCTTCTACAATAAGAATTAAAAATATTCCTGCCGTATCGTGAGAGAACGTGCAGCATCGCAATTTTATCGCGCCGGATAATTCGATCGCAGTTCAATCGAATACATAACGTCGAAAAACATTTTCACAACAATATAATGTGATCTCTGTAACTATATTATGTGATCGTCGTTAGATACACACGCGTATACAATGTCGACACACGCACGTTACAAAAAAAAAGAAATGGGAGATGTGTCAATGCGCATACATAAATCTCATTTTCGCAATAGAGCGATACGAATATCCTAATAACAAGATTAATTCAATTTACTAATCCAATATCTCTGCGTTTCTCTCTCTCTCTCTCTCTCTCTCTCTCTCTCTCTCACACACACAATTTTTCGCAGTATAAATTCCATTAATTGCTGACTCTCTATAGTAAGAGATGCGACACTTCTAATCTCTTTCTTATTTTTCTCTTATTCCGTTGTCATTGGACGAGATACAAAAATGTTCAATTCGTAATTCATACTTGTGGCATAATTGATACTTAACTCAGGCTTAACTTAAGTTGATCATTATTTCTTAAAAAAAGGGAAAAAAGAAGTATGATTGAGACAATCATCTGAGCGAACACTTTGATCCTACGTGGCATCCGCTAAACAAAATACAATTGGTGCGTATTGTCGAACGAAATATTGTACATGTGTTTAATTGAACATGAGTGATTGCGCGCAATCATACATCTTACAGAGGCATCCGATGCGCGTGTTTTATGTCTGTGTGTTTTATGTGTACGGGTGCGTTATACGCGCGTCTTTTGTACGCATTCAACTATGCATAAGATCGTGCACGCAGTAATTATTCTCATTTGGTTTCTTTTGGCATTACAAAATAATCTTATTTACAGTCTGTTGATGTAATATCAATATTCATACTTCTTTATACTAAATTACGCGATAGAGCATATTATGTTTATTTACTATATTATGCAGGTAGGGAACTATTTACAGAATAATAAAATGATAATATAAATATACCGTTGGGTATCGTCGAACAAATATTTTACTGCATGTATATGCGTGTAAGTGTAAATCGAGTGAGTGAGTGAGTGAGTGAGTGAGTGAGTGAGTGAGTGAGTGAGTGAGTGAGTGAGTGAGTGAGTGTGTGTGTGTGTGTGTGTGTGTGTGTGTGTGTGTGTGTGTGTGTGTGTGAATATGTCGTTTATA
>Ga0157363_1005299_pt1 | contig 12006 bp, 10 predicted proteins | sample AttsexASBM1_FD_111477 | JGI IMG/M metagenome (GOLD analysis project Ga0157363, IMG submission 111477) | Fungus gardens microbial communities from leaf cutter ant in Ribeirão Preto, State of São Paulo, Brazil - Atta sexdens ASBM1 | ecosystem: Host-associated > Fungi > Mycelium > Unclassified ...
GGGCAACCCGAAAGGCGAAGACCAGCCGAACAAGAAATACTACGATCCACGCGTATGGCTGCGCGCTGCCCAGACTTCTATGATTACTCGTCTGGAGCAGGCATTCAAAGAACTGAACGCGGTAGACGTTCTGTAATTTGAATTTTGCCCAATAAAAAAGGCTTCCTTCGGGAAGCCTTTTTTTTAGCCTGTAATACAGGTTCCTTTTTCGCCCGCCAGTATTTGCGGGGCGTCCTTCAGGGCACCGATAAACGCCGTGTTTCCCGTTTGCTGCACGAACTGAATCACCGCTGCTGCCTTGGGGCCCATCGCGCCGTCCGGTGCGGCATAAGGGGCGAGTTCCTGCAACGTAACATGCCGAAGCGGGCGAGCCTGCGGCGTTCCCCAGTTTTCGTAGACCGCATCGGCATCGGTCAGGATCAGTAAATGATCGGCATGAATAGACTGCGCCAGCACCGCCGCGGTCAGGTCTTTATCGATGACCGCTTCCGTTCCCTGGTAGCCCGCGCCCTCGGCGATCACCGGAATACCGCCACCGCCACAGCAAATCACTACGTGGCCGGCAGCCATTAGCGCCGCGATTGCCTGGTCATCGACGATCTTCAGGGGAAGCGGAGAGGGAACAACGCGACGGATATACTTACCGTCTGCTTTCATCGTCCAGCCGTAGCGCGCCTCAAGCGCTGCCTGCTGCTCGGGCTGATAGACCGGGCCAATGTATTTTCCAGGCAGAGAAAAAGCCGGATCGTTCGCGTCCACTTCAACTCGAGTCATGAGCGTTGATACCGGAACGCTCCCCGCATACTGCGTCAGTTCCTGCGCGATAGCGGAGCCAATCATCCCCTGGCTTTCAGCAACCAGTATGTCCAGCGGCCAGGCAGGCGAGTCGGTATAGGCCGCATTCTGCAAGGCCAGCAGGCCGACCTGCGGCCCGTTGCCATGAACGATGACCAGCTGGTAATCACTTCCCAGCGCGGCGACCATTCTGGCAAAGACCTTTATGCTGCGCTGCTGATTTTCAGCGCTCAGAACCTCCCCGCGCTGCAATAACGCATTGCCGCCAAGAGCAATAACTATTTTCTTTTTCATGATGACCTCTTTGGTAAATATCTCGCGGTCAAAATAAAGGTTTATGAAATCGGTAATGTGATAAACATTCCAGGTCGGCGACCACAAAAAATATCTCATTAATTAATCAGGTTTCGCTTTTGTTTATTTAATTAATTTTAAAAATCATTATTAGATTTTTTTTAATAATACCGTCGTCAATTCCCAAGAATTTATAACAATAGATTTTGTGTGACATTGTTCAAATGAAATAGCCTTGTACCTCGATACTGTAACGGCAGTTAAAACATCAAGCCTCACGTATCAGTGCGATAACAAGAGGTATTCAGCGGTAAATATTACCGGGAGATTGCTTATGTCTGCATCCTATGACGTGGCTGAGGCCACAAAGAAAAAAGGAATACCGGCGTGGTGGGTCACGATTTTCCTCTTCTGGCTAGGCTGGATTTTTATGTACGCCGACCGCACGGTATTAAATCCCGTGATGGGCGAGCTGGAAAAAGAATTTGGCTTGAGCGGAACGCAGTTAGGGATACTTAATTCAGTGTTCTATTTTTCCTATGCCTTATTGCAGGTCCCGGCCGGGATACTTGGCGATAAAATTGGCAAGAAAAAAGTGCTGGTTCCCGGCTTTATTCTCTTCGGCGTTTTTACCGCGGTAACCGGTTGGGCAAAAAGCTGGTACACGCTGCTCTTTGCGCGTGTTGTTACCGGTGCCGGGGAGGGGACATATTACGGTCCTCAGTACGGTTTATCCTCTGAACAGATCCCGAAAAAATACCGCTCGCTGGGCAGCGCGATAATTAACAGCGGTATGGCGTTCGGTATTGCCCTCGGCTTAATGACCTCCAGCTGGCTGGTCTATGACCAGGGTTACTCCTGGCGAATGCCGTTTTACGCAATGGCGATACCTTCCGTTCTGGTCGGGATTGCTATCTGGCTGTTCGTTAAGGAGAAGAAACGCACTGCCGATGCCGAAGGGCAAGCGGTTAAAAAAGGCAAGTTCAGCGATCTGTTTAAGAACCGTAACCTGATCCTGACTTACATCATGGTGTTCTGCAGCCTGTTTGGCTTCTTCGTGATCCTGACCTGGCTTCCTTATTACCTCCAGAACGAACGCGGCATTCCGGGCAGCGAAACCGGGTTTATCTCCTCGCTGGTGGCGTGGATCTCTATTCCGGGCGCGCTGCTGTTCTCCAGCCTCTCCGATAAGTTAGGCAAGCGTAAGCCATTAATTCTGTTTTTAGTGCCGGTGGCGATCGTCAGCATGTTGTCCATCGTCTGGATGCCAGGTATGACCGGCGTCATCGTCGCGCTCTGCGTGTACGGCCTGGTAGGCAAGCTGGCGCTGGACCCGGTGCTGGTGGCGCTGGTGGCCGACAGCGTGGATGAAAACAACTACAGCACCGCATTCGGATTATTCAACTTCATTGGTATGAGCTCATCCATTCTGGCACCGATTATTGCCGGGGCCGTTCGCGACATGACGGGAAGCCTGGCTTCCAGCTTCTATGTCTCCGCGGTGCTCCTGGCAATTGGTCTGTGCGGGATGCTGTTCTTAAAAGAGAAACGTGCATAAAGAGGTAGCGGTAATGATTTACGCCTTTGTTAAAAAGGGAAGTTTTCAGGATTCCGTCAGCCTGATGATTATTTCCCGCAAATTAAGCGAACACCCGGAAGTGGATCAGGTCTCCGTCATGATGGGAACCCCGGCGAATAAATCGATGCTGGAGTCAACGGGCTTCTGGCACGAGGATTTTTCCCAGGCAACGCCGAACGATATTTGCGTCGCCGTACGCACCGGGTCCGAACAGCCCGAGATCCTGGATCTTATCCGCGAGCAGTTAGAGAAAGAGCTGAACGCGATTGCCACCGCGTCGGGGAGTTCACGCCAGCTGGTAAAAGCGCGGCGCTGGGAAAGCGCCTGCCAGAAATTGCCGGAGGCGAATCTGCTGCTGGTTTCCGTTGCCGGGGAGTACGCCGCGTCGGTCGCCCGGGAAGGATTGCTGGCGGATAAAAACGTGATGCTATTTTCCGATAACGTGCCGGTCGCGCAGGAGGTTGAGCTGAAAACGCTGGCTCGCGAGCGAGGGCTGATCGTGATGGGGCCAGACTGCGGCACGGCGATGATTGCCGGCAGCCCGCTGGCTTTCGCGAACGTTCTGCCGGAGGGCGGGGTTGGCGTCATTGGCGCGTCCGGGACGGGCATACAGGAAATCACCTCTCAGATTGCCCTTCACCAGCAGGGCATAAGCCATGCCATTGGCTTGGGGGGACGCGACCTGAGCGCTGAGGTCGGCGGCCTCAGCGCGCTCACCGCCCTGGAGATGCTGGCGGGCGATGAGGCAACAAAGGTCATCGCATTCGTTTCTAAACCGCCGTCGCCTGAGGTGCGCACCCGGGTTATTGCCGCCATGCAGAGCGTCGGTAAGCCCGTGGTTGCGCTGTTCCTCGGGAGCCAGCCGGAGCAGCGCCGCGACGGCAACGTCTGGCTTGCGCATTCGCTTTCCGATGCTGCACGGCTTGCGGTGCTGCTGATGCGCGTGGCTAACCAGCGCCAGACTCAGCCCGAGGTGGCGGGTAAACGCATTTGCGGTTTGTATGCCGGCGGTACGCTGGCGGCGGAAGCGGCGATGTTGCTTTCCGAGGGGCTGGGTATACCGCTGAGCGAAAGCCATCAGGATGGCGTCACGCTGGAGTCCGGAGGCCATCGCATCGTCGATTTAGGGGATGACAGCTACACCCTCGGCAGACCGCACCCGATGATCGACCCCACTACCCGCAGCATCGAAATTGAAAAGCTGGCCGCTCAGCCCGAGACGGGCGTTTTGCTGCTGGACGTGGTGCTGGGCTATGGCGCCTGTGCCGATCCTGCGGCGGCGGTGGTTGAGGCGATTGAAAACGTGCGCTCGCAGCGCGCTGAGCCGCTGGTGGTTATCGCCACGCTGACCGGCACCGAGGCCGATCCCCAGGGGCGTAACGGGCAGAGCGAAAAGCTGCGGCAGGCCGGCGTCGCCGTTGTTGAGACGCTGGAAGAGGCCGTGTTGCTCGCCACCTGCCTGATCCAACCCCAGCCCACGAGCGCATCAGACAAGCACTGCGCGCTCCTCGACGGCGTTCAGGTCATCAATGCCGGACTGCGTAGTTTTGCGCTGGATCTGCAGAGCAGCGGGACGCCGGTTGTTCACTATCAGTGGGCGCCCGTCGCCGGCGGCAACGCCCGTCTTGCCAGTTTACTCAAACAGTTACATTAAGTTCAGAGGTACAGATATGTATTCATCTATTGCACAGGCCAATGAAGCCATCATTGAACGAATTAAAGCTGCGCGTCCGCACTGGGTGGCTGTCCGTCCTGCCAAAGAGGCGGTAGCCGAACTCTCCTCCGGGCGTAAGCTGTTGCACGCGGGCCCACCGATAGCCTGGGAAGAGATGACCGGGCCAATGCGCGGGGCGTGCATTGGGGCCACGCTGTTTGAAGGCTGGGCCGAGCGTGAAGAAGATGCGGTGCGCCTGCTGGAGCAGGGAGAAGTGGCGTTTATCCCGTGCCACCATGTGGGTGCCGTGGGGCCAATGGGCGGGATCACCTCGGCGAACATGCCGGTGCTGATCGTGCGTGATGTGGTTCATGGTAATCAGGCCTGCTGCAACCTGAACGAAGGCATCGGCAAGGTGATGCGTTTTGGCGCGTACGGTGAGGATGTGCAGCAGCGGCTGCGCTGGATGCGCGATACGCTGGCCCCGGTTCTGCAGGCAGCGCTGAGCGAAATTGACAACGGCATTGACCTGACGGCGATGATGGCGCAGGCCATTACCATGGGCGACGAGTTTCACCAGCGTAACATCGCCGCGTCTTCGTTATTACTGCGCACGCTCTCCCCGGTGATTGCGGGGCTGGATCGCCCGCAGGCTGACATCATCGAGGTGCTGCAGTTCCTGAGCGTAACCGACCAGTTCTTCCTCAACCTGGCGATGGCCTACAGCAAAGCGGTAATGGATGCGGCTGCGCAAATCAAGGCGGGTACCGTGGTCACGGCCATGACGCGCAACGGTCGCGAGTTTGGTATCCGCGTGAGCGGTACGGGCGACCGCTGGTTTACCGCCCCCGTGAATACCCCGCAGGGGCTCTTCTTTACCGGTTACAGCCAGGCGGACGCGAACCCGGATATCGGCGACAGTGCAATCACCGAAACGCTGGGAATTGGCGGTGCGGCGATGATTGCGGCACCCGGCGTCACGCGCTTTGTCGGGGCGGGCGGCATGGGTGCCGCGCTGGAGACGTCGGAAGAGATGGCTGAAATTTACCTCGCCAGTAACCCGCTCTTCCAGATCCCCTCCTGGGACTTCAGGGGAGCATGTCTGGGGTTAGATGTCCGTCGGGTTGTTGAAACCGGGATCACGCCGCTGATTAACACCGGCATCGCCCACCGCGAGGCGGGGATCGGACAGGTGGGGGCCGGCACGGTGCGCGCACCGCTGCCGTGCTTTGAAAAAGCCCTTGAGGCGCTCGCGGAGCTGTATCACGTTACCGCATAAGGGTGGAGAGGGGCGGTCCTGCCGCCCCGGAGTGCTCGCTATGATCGTACAGTCTCTGGCCTGTGGTGGCGTTGATCGTCTGAGCGACGGGGAGTGGCGTCTGCACAGCCGCTTCACCCAAGCGATCAACTACAGCCATGCCGATGGCGCGTTGTTGACTTTTATCCGTTACGGCAAGGGCGTCGCGCCTGCCGGGGTGTTGCTCTCCACGAGTAATTTCGCAAAAGTCTACGATGCTCAGCGGTGGACTAAACGGGGCAAGATCCTGCTGGGGCATGACGCATCTCTCTTGCTACGACGTCCCCTCAACCTGACTCCTCAAAGCGGTAGGATGCCCGTGCCCGATTTGCGGAACTACCCGGAAAAAACGGGGCTGTGCGGCCCGCTTCGTCAGCTGGACGCGGGTGCCATCGCCTTCAGGCTATTGCTGGATGGTCTCACCCAGTGGGAGAGCGGAACGCCTCCTTCATGGGCAGGATTAATTGGCATGGGGCCCGGCCTGACGCCCGGTGGCGACGACATGCTGACAGGCGCGCTGGCAGTGTTACATGCTTCACACTTTTCCACGCAACTCCAGGCTTGCCCATTTTTACCCTCGGCCGATCAACTCATGACGCTCACAACCTCGGTAAGCTGTAGTTACCTCAACAGCGCCCGCTACGGCGAATTTTCGACTCCGGTTCTTCACCTGCTGCGCTGCCTGCAGGCCGGGCGCGATCCGCACAGAGCCATTCGGCGGCTGGTGCTGATGGGGCATACGTCGGGCGCAGATATTGTTGCCGGCATGGTGATTACGTTGCGATGGCTACAGATCCGGAAGGAAAGGCGAGGACATGCTCGATCAGGAAACAGTGCGGACATTTATTCGGGTTGCGGAGACCGGGAGTTTTTCGCGGGCGGCCGCTTCTCTCCATAAAACGCCAGCAGCGATCAGCTATCGGATTAAAACGCTTGAGGAGCAAACCGGCACGCAGCTCTTTTTGCGCACCACCCGTTCAGTGAGCTTAACCCCTGCGGGCACGCATCTGCTCGAAAACTGTCGGCAGTGGCTGAGCTGGCTGGACGCCATGCCGGATGAACTGCAGCAAATTAATGCGGGCGTCGAAAGACAGATCAATATTGTTGTTAACAATCTGCTTTACCAGCCGCGCTCTGCCGCCAGGCTATTAACCTGGCTGCATCAACGTTTTCCCTTCACGCGTTTCCAGCTTTCCCGCCAGGTGTATATGGGGGTGTGGGATGCGTTGCTCTACGATGATTTTCACCTCGCCATTGGGGTGACGGGATCGGAATCCCTGTCCAATACCATTTCACTTCTCCCGCTGGGTGAGATTCGCTGGCGCTTCGTGGTTGCCAGCGATCACCCGCTGGCGTCACATCCTGCGGATCGCTTAACGGACGATATGCTGCGCAAGTATCCGGCGATCAATATTGACGACACCTCGCGTAACCTGACGCGTCGGGTGGCGTGGCTGCTCGGCGGGCAGAAGGAGATCAAGGTGCCTGATATGAGCACTAAAATTGCCTGTCACCTCAGCGGGCTGGGGGTAGGTTTTTTGCCAGAGCGTCAGTGTCAGCCCTATATTGAGTCCGGGCAGCTGGTGGCAAGAGAGGTGGTAAACCCGCGCCAGAAATCTCCGCTATCGGTGGCGTGGAAGTCCGTCGGCAGCGGAAAGGTGATTGACGAGATTGTGACGTTATTTCGCAACAAAGATCCGCTGGTGGCGGAATTTACCAGCGAAATTGACCCTCAGCTTTACTAACTCTTACAGAAATCGGCCTCCGTAAATGGCATATTTTCCTGCTTTTGTTTACCTTTAACACTGGCGTTTTCGTGATTGAGATCTCGTTAGCGCGTGTTTGGGTTATTAACAAGGAAAATTGAATGGAAGATCTCGGTGTAGTAGATGGGATTAACAACGCGGGAACCTGGCTGGTGCGCAACCAGGCATTGCTGCTGAGTTATGCGGTTAATATTGTAGCAGCCATTGCGATCATCATCGTCGGGATGATCGTGGCGCGTATCGTATCGAACGCGGTTAACCGCGTAATGCTGGCCCGTCACATTGACGCCACGGTGGCTGACTTCCTCTCCGCACTGGTACGCTACGGCATTATCGCCTTTACGCTGATTGCGGCGCTGGGTCGTGTGGGCGTGCAGACCGCCTCCGTCATTGCCGTTCTTGGTGCCGCCGGTCTGGCCATTGGTCTGGCGCTGCAGGGCTCGCTTTCAAACCTGGCGGCAGGCGTTCTGCTGGTCACCTTCCGTCCGTTCCGTTCCGGCGAATACGTTGACCTTGGCGGCATTGCCGGGACCGTGCTGCAGGTGCAGATTTTCTCAACGACCATGCGTACCGTCGATGGCCGCATCGTGGTTGTGCCGAACGGGAAAATCATCGCGGGCAACATCATTAACTTCTCCCGTGAGCCGGTGCGTCGTAACGAACTGATTATCAGCGTGGCGTACGACTCCGATATCGATCAGGTGAAGTCGCTGATCAGCAACATCATTGCTTCAGACGATCGCATTCTGAAGGACAAAGAGCAGACGGTTCGCCTGAACGAACTGGGCGCTTCCTCGATTAACTTCGTGGTGCGCATCTGGAGCAAAAGCGGCGATCTGCAAAACGTTTACTGGGACGTTCTGGAGCGTATCAAGCGTGACTTCGACGCTAACGGCATCAGCTTCCCGTACCCGCAGATGGACGTAAACGTCAAAAAAGTCAAAGAAGCAGAATAACGTCTTCCCAGGCCCGGTAAGCGCTAGCGCCGCCGGGCTTTTCTTTTATTAGCCACGCTAATCACCAATTAATATTATCCATTTCCTCTAATGTGATTCGCGCAGTATAGTCTGCTTCCAGAACAATACTGTGAGAATTTCGTCATGTTATCCTATTATTTTCAAGGTCTTGCGCTGGGCGCGGCCATGATCCTTCCCCTCGGCCCGCAGAATGCGTTCGTGATGAACCAGGGCATCCGTCGCCAGTATCATCTGATGATTGCCCTGCTGTGTGCGGTAAGCGATTTACTGCTGATCTGCGCCGGGATTTTTGGCGGCAGCGCATTGCTGATGCAGTCCCCGTGGCTGCTGGCGCTGGTGACCTGGGGCGGCGTGGCGTTCCTTTTATGGTACGGATTCGGCGCCCTGAAAACGGCCATGAGCAGCAATCTCGAGCTGGCGAGCGCCGAGGTGATGAAGCAGGGACGGTGGAAGATAATCGTGACCATGCTCGCGGTCACCTGGCTTAACCCGCACGTCTATCTTGATACCTTTGTGGTGCTGGGCAGCCTTGGCGGGCAGCTGGACGTTGAGCCAAAACGCTGGTTTGCTCTCGGTACGGTCAGCGCGTCGTTCCTCTGGTTCTTTGGTCTGGCTATTCTGGCCGCGTGGCTGGCGCCGCGCCTGCGCACCGCCAAAGCGCAGCGCATAATCAATACCCTGGTGGGGCTGGTAATGTGGTTTATCGCGTTTCAGCTGGCCAAAGAGGGCGTTCATCACGTACAGGGATTGTTCAACTAAGCGTTGTCTTATGGACATCTGAACCAGACCCGCTAAGCTTGCTGGCATGCGCCCTGATGTTGGGCACTCTTCGCAACATGGAGGAATGACAGTGAAGTTTAAGGTGATGGCCCTGGCGGCATTAGTGAGTTTAGGTGCGGTGTCGGTGCAGGCGAATGAACTGCCAAACGGCCCGCACATCGTCACTTCAGGCACCGCAAGCGTAGATGCGGTACCGGATGTTGCAACGCTGGCAATTGAAGTGAACGTAGCCGCGAAGGATGCCGCTTCTGCCAAGAAGCAGGCTGACGACCGTGTTGCGCAATATCTCTCTTTCCTGGAACAGAATGGTGTCGCTAAAAAAGACATCAACTCTGCTAACCTGCGTACCCAGCCCGACTATGACTACCAGAACGGTAAAAGTATCCTGAAAGGCTACCGCGCCGTGCGTACCGTGGAAGTGACGTTGCGCCAGTTGGATAAGCTGAATTCGCTGCTGGACGGTGCGCTGAAGGCGGGTCTGAACGAAATTCGTTCTGTCTCTCTGGGCGTTGCGCAACCGGATAAATACAAAGACGAAGCGCGTAAAGCGGCGATTGATGATGCAATTCATCAGGCGGAGCAGCTGGCTTCCGGCTTTAAGAGCAAGCTCGGCCCGGTTTACAGCGTGCGCTATCACGTCTCTAACTACCAGCCAAGCCCGATGGTACGGATGATGAAGGCCGACGCTGCGCCGGTATCTGCTCAGGAAACCTATGAGCAGCCAACCATTCAGTTCGACGATCAGGTGGACGTGGTGTTCGAGCTGCAGCCAGCTCAAACTCAGCAAACTGAGGCGGCTAAGGCGCAGTAATTTGCCCTCACCCTAACCCTCTCCCACAGGGAGAGGGAATTCAAGCGATTAATCCTGCCTCAACACCTTATGCCCAAACGCCAGCAGCGCGTCGGTGACGTTGCGCATCATGCGGCTTTCCGGTGCAAAACGGTGCCAGTAGAGCATCCGGCGCTGGTACAGCCCCGGCGTTAAGTCAATCAGCTCACCGCTTTTCAACTCTCTTTCAATCTGCAGGTGCGGGATCATGCAGCAGGTGGTGCCCTGACGCGCGAGCTGCACGAAGGCTTCGGACGAGTTCACGATATGGCACGGCACGCTGCCCGGCGGCAGGTCGAAGTTTTGCTGGAGAAACGCCTGGTGCATATCGTCGAGATGGTCAAACGCCACGGCGGGGGCTTTCAGCAGCGCGGCGCGGGTGACGCCGTTCGGGAAGTAGCGCTCAGCAAAGGCTTTTGAACCGACGAACAGGTAGTCCAGCGCCCCCAGCTGATCGACCAGACAGCTTGGCAGCGCCTGAGGCTGAATACTGACCGCCCCGACCACTTCGCCACGACGCAGGCGTTCCTGGGTGCGGGTTTCATCTTCTACCTGCAAATTCAGACGGATAGGGGAGTCAGCCAGGACGGGGGCAAGGGCAGGCAGCAGCCAGGTTGCCAGGCTGTCGGCGTTCACCGCCAGTGACAGGAGCAGCGGCGTAGAGCCAGTCTGTTCGTCACCCAGCCACTCGTCTTCAAGCAGTTCCACCTGGCGCAGCAGGGCGAGGAGTTTTTGCCCCTGCTCGGTTGGGCGCGGCGGAACGGTACGCACCAGCAGCGGTTGCCCGAACATATTTTCAAGCTGTTTGATACGCTGTGATACGGCGGACTGAGTGATGCACAGCTTCTGCGCCGCGCGCTCAAAACCTCGTTCACGAATAACCGCATCAAGTGCCTGTAGTGTTCTGTAGTCCGGACGTTTCATTGCTCTGGCTTACTCCTTAATTTTGCTTAATCTGCACTATGACACAATTTTCCCTTCGTGGCAGACGAATTCCATCCGACGTGTTCTATAATGCGCCGTAAGTTTTCACACCACAGGCAAAACGATCATGACGCAGGATGAACTGAAAAAAGCAGTAGGATGGGCCGCTCTCCAGTACGTACAGCCGGGCACCATTGTGGGTGTTGGCACCGGGTCGACGGCGGCACACTTTATCGATGCACTGGGCACGATGAAAGGGCAGATTGAGGGCGCAGTTTCCAGCTCCGATGCTTCCACGGAAAAGCTGAAAAGCCTCGGCATTACCGTTTTCGATCTGAATGAAGTGGATCGCCTGGGCATCTACGTTGACGGTGCGGATGAAATCAACGGCCACATGCAGATGATCAAAGGCGGCGGCGCGGCGCTGACGCGTGAAAAGATCATTGCTTCCGTTGCCGACAAGTTTATCTGCATCGCGGATGCCTCCAAGCAGGTGGATATTCTCGGTAACTTCCCGCTGCCGGTTGAAGTGATCCCGATGGCGCGCAGCGCGGTGGCGCGTGAGCTGGTTAAGCTGGGCGGGCGTCCGGAGTACCGTCAGGGCGTGATGACCGACAACGGTAACGTGATCCTCGACGTACACGGCCTGGAAATCCTCGATGCCGTAGCGCTGGAAAATGCCATCAACGGCATTCCGGGCGTAGTGACCGTAGGGCTATTCGCCAACCGTGGCGCGGACGTGGCGCTGATCGGCACCGCTGACGGCGTGAAAACCATCGTAAAATGATCTGACGGGGGGAGCCCTCCCCCCGCTAAAAAAAATTGAAAAGCTAAATTCGGTGACTTGTGTCACGTTTTTGCGCCTCTTTTGCCGATCCTGCCGCGTTCATAATTATCCGTAGCATATTCCTCTGCCATTTTGCCCTGCATGACTTTTCTTCAAAGCCCCGACGCAAACGTTCATATTGCTGCAATAGTTTTTTTTGATATGTTGGCTACAGCGGATTTAAATCCAGCACAACATCAGTTCAGACAAAAACAGGGTCGGGTAAATGGCAAAGGTATCACTGGAGAAAGACAAGATTAAATTCCTGCTGGTCGAGGGCGTGCA
>Ga0157363_1005302_pt1 | contig 12003 bp, 10 predicted proteins | sample AttsexASBM1_FD_111477 | JGI IMG/M metagenome (GOLD analysis project Ga0157363, IMG submission 111477) | Fungus gardens microbial communities from leaf cutter ant in Ribeirão Preto, State of São Paulo, Brazil - Atta sexdens ASBM1 | ecosystem: Host-associated > Fungi > Mycelium > Unclassified ...
ACACACACACACCCACACACACACACACACACACACACACACACACACACACACACACACACACACACACACACACACACACACTTTCATCTGCTTTGACTCTGAGATTAGCCTTAAACTGATTGTTTATTTTTATTTTATAATTTAGTGAGTAATCAATCATTCTTTGCATATTAAACTCTCACTTACCCACTTTTAAATATGTTTTCAACTCTAATGGTTTAATCAATGCGTTATTATTTGTTTTTTTAAAACGATCTATTTCTGTTTCCTCACGTTTATATAATTCATATGTTCCGTCTGCGTTTTGTACAAAACTTCTTGTAATTTCCAAAGGTATATACGGCGTCTCGAAAATACTCTTTACATGCAAGATATTTGTAATTTGCCATGTGTATTTAGTGAACGTTCCCAGCGGTACCCCATCTTTCCTGACAAACGCCGTCGTTGAATTCGGCAAGCGTTTCTTTTTGCCGCCACATGAGATTCGTTCGCGCAAACAGTCAAAAAATATCTGTGGTACATGAAATACTAAGGGATCGGGTTTACCATCGAACTGAAAATGCATCGTTTGATTTATTCGTTCGGTTATCGAAGCAAGCCACTTGATAAATGGCAAACTTGTACTGGCCTCATCTAAATCATCGCAAGTATTTTGATATTTTTTAACAATTTGTGATTTTGTCTTCGATTTTCTTAATTCAATTGAATTTAGATTCAAATTACTGTTATTCATATGCTTCTCATCTCTTTTTCGTTTTGTCGAAATTGTTGGTTGCATTACGTTACCTTCAGAATTTAATGTACTTTTATTATTGTAATTTACTATTGCGTTGCTGTCAACTATTTTTACACTACGATTATTTAGGGCAACATTATTGTCGACAAGCTTTGCATTAGTCACATCCAAGATAGTACTGGCATCAAAAACTTTCAATGTACTCGGATCCAATACTTTTATATTACTGTCATTTAATATATACTGACTTTGATTATTGAGTACATTGTATTTTGTGTCAATTGTTCCTTGATCATCCAGTATCTTTATAGTATTTCCTCCTCCCAATTGAACACCATTTTGATCAATTACTTCTAAATTGTGAACCTGCATAATATACAAATACTTTAATAATTTCAATAATTTTTTTTCAAAAATTTGTGAAATGATTAGTTTTAATAAATTTTTATAAATTAATGAAAAAGTATTAATATTTTTTAATATAAATGTTTTATGCATCTTACTTGTGATATTATATTGTTATCGTCTAGTAAACTACGCTCGCATTCCACTTCTATATTTTCAACAATACCATGGGATAAAATCGAAGAATCTAAATTTATAGAATCTAAATCTAATCTATTTCCATCTAAACTTTGTACAGTTAGAGTATCATCACGAAAAATTAAAAGATGTGTATCAGTTTCGTCGGTGGTTAAACTATCGAGATCTGAAATTTTATATTATCATTGACAATAAAATAAGTTTCTAAATGTATAATATACGCGCAATCTTACCAATTCCAACAATTTTATCTTCATTTTGCGGTACAATTGTTAGAGGTTTTTCTATACTAGATTGTGTTTGATCCAGATTTATGTAATAACTAAATTCTTCAGATAACTTTGGGTCGCTAGCAAAAGCACAAATGCATGCGTAAAAATGCACACATCGCTTTAATTGGGACGAAATCCCTCCGTCCATTCCTTTATCTCCTCCTATTTTTGTTGTACCCTATATATTATTTTAATATTATTCAATAAAATTTTTTCTAAATTAAAAATATTATTTGTATTATATATATAAACATAGTTCAGATAATTTAAAAATTCTATACATTTTATCAATTACTTACAATCTTTCTTCAAATTGTTTTAGAAAGAAATTTTTTATAAAATTGTATGCATTTTATTTACCTTAAATGTAGTACAACTGCAGAAGTAACGATGTTCTATTCTATCCTTTAGTTTACTAACAAAGAAAGAAAAGTGTAAATAGCCTAGAGGATGTTTCGGGGAAGCTTTACATTTCACTGCCATTATATTCTTTGAGACTCTTTGTACTAAGGGACCTGAGGTTTCTGTCGCTAACAGCCATATCTCTTGCTTTGTTTCATTATTTACATTTAACGACGATAAAATAGAATTCTTTAAAGTTAATGGTTGTGCTTCAGCATAACATTTTAATGCTGTTTGAATGTGCTGACATATGGACATATTTTCTGAATAACCTTTCTCCTAAAAATAAAATTACAGAGATACATATATAAAAATATAATTACAGAATTTTATCAATATGTAAAATCTTATATAATATTTACATGACATTTAAGAACACTGGTATGAAAACTTCTCTCACAGCTGTCAACAAAACATAATGCTGTGGTTTGTGAAATAAGTGTTGTAATATCATTTGAAATAGTGGCATTTATCAATGGTAACTGTACAAAGCCACGGTAATCGGGTCCCTTGTCTTTGACTCGTACAGAAAACACTTGCACTGTTGAACCTGTAATTAGCTTGCATGCTTCTGTAGATAATTTTCGCTTCTCACCAGGTTCCTTGAATACTGCATCACAATATTTGTTCTTACAACAGAGACCACGCGATCCATTGTAAGTTCCACATTTTGGACATTTTCGAACACCACGAAGAGTAGCCTTTCCAAGGTCTGATAAAAGTTTCTTCAAACGTTCTTCATTGGACATAGCTGCTATATATTACAATAATATATATTAAGAAATTCAAATAAAATTTTCTAAACCATATTTTCTATTAAATTTATATAAGTTTTTCTACAACTGTGAGTATTGATTAATAGAAATAGAATAGTTAATAGAAAAATTAAGTAATAAGAAATTTTTACAAATTATCTATTAAATATTTAATATCTATGAAATTGCACTTAAGAAAATGCAATTACTTGATTAATTTGAAATATGTTTTTAAAATATGTAAAGATCATTTATTGTGTTAATTTTAAAAATTATATTCTTTTTTTTTATTTACTAGTTTGTTTCTTATCCAAGCAAAATAATCCTATACAAATTTTTATTCACAAGTAAAATATGTCTTTTCCATCATCTTATTAAAAATATAAGCTAAAGAGAAAATAATAAAGAATAGACATTCAAATTCATTATACAAAGTATAATAGTATGCTAAATCAATGTATACATCAAATCAGTGTAACTATATGCAATTTAGCAATAGCCTGACACATAAATAAAGAACTCTTGTACTTAATAAAGTTGGCAACTTAATAAAGTTGACAAACTTGCAGCTTAAAGATTTTAGAAGAGTGCCTTGGAATATCTATGCAATTTGTAGTATCTTAATTGTATGTTAATCAGAAGATTAGTTTTTTCTTGAGATCAACCCAATTATTACGAAATTATTTATAATCAAACTCAGAAAAAAAGAAATAAAAGAGGAAAAAAGAAGAGAGAATAAATCTGATAATAAATCTTAAAAAATAGTTTTGTAGAAAGACGATGAAGAACTACACATTATTGATAAAAATATAGAAATTATATTATTTACTAAGATCTTAATTTTGAAGAAATTATGTGATTAAATTAAAGAATATCTTGCGTTGATAGAAACAAATAAAAAAAGTAAAAATAAAAGCTGCTAAGATCGCAAAAAGAGCTGTTATTGTTTCTCCATTTAATAGGCTAAGTACATATATGCTGTAATGTAAACATAATTGGAAGAAAAGTTTATCTCACAGGTTACATTAAGTTGCATAATAAAAGCGATAAAATAAATGTCATTATTCATATTTTTAGTAGGAAAAAAAGGTACCGAAAATTCGCATTCGGCGTATCGCGAAGAGCATGAATTATATCTCATTACAAAAACAACATTACCGATGTTATCTTCCGATATCGCAGAAGCGACGTAAGGATTGCACAGACGTGAGAAAAAAAATATGGCTTTTTTGGTATCTTTCACAACCGGATTATGTTTCGAATTACAAATTCGCTTTAGGTAGTAAATAAATAAAATCCATCACGAGAGTATTTAGTGCAGAGGGCGTAAAACTCTTGCCACGGTTTTAGTGAAAAGCTAGAGGGTCAATCACATCGTTTCTGTATCCGTATCGTAAATCATTAATTAAACCATGGTTTAATTATTGATTAAACCATGATTCTTCTCATCATGAATTAAACTTTGCAAATTTGATATTATAATCTTATTAAAATTATTTTGTTAATTGCGATTTTATATCTGTTTATTTTAATAATCACGCATTTTTTATAAACACAAATAAAGATAATAAAGTAGAGACAGAAAGTATGTAGTTTCTATATATTTTTTTTTACGAAAAATATCATAAATTATAACCGATCTTTTCTATTTTCAAATACGTTTAAATATCCATATTTTTAACATTTTTTTCTGCATTGCATACCTATTATTTTATATTTGTGCTGAGTTTGAAAATATAATTTTGAAGAGTTAAAGAGTATGTTGTAAAATCATATAACAAAACTATCTTTATAATTTATTTTTTCATCATCACATCGTAATTGATGTGCTTTCTATATAAACTCTTTTTAAATTCTAATTATATTTTAATTATTTAAAAAAAATTTTTTTTTTTTATAATTTCGCGAACAGACCTTCTGTCCCGCAGTCAATCTGATCATAGAACAAGGCTGCTCGCCATGTAAAGGCGGCTTTATCTTTTCTTGGGAAAGGAATTAGAAAATGTAACATCAGCCATCTTACGATCTTACGTCTCTTTTACAGAAGACAGCTTGTGGAAGATAACATGAGGTTTGTTCACTGCAAACTTAATACGTTATTTTGACAAGTATAAGCAATTAAATACCTGTAGAGTCGTCATATGAATCGCTAAAATCCGACTGCATGTACAAGCATGATTTTGCGAAGGAAATTGAAAATATTTCCGTCATACCATTTGCTATTCGTGATCTGCTGAGCACATGGGCCTTGTCTTTTACAAAACATTTTTATAAAAGCAACTTTCCTCGTTGATTTCCTTGTCGATAAATGTTGCGGATGGAATTTTAAGGGAATATGTTTTGCTCTCCACGATGTTTTAGCTACAAATGTTTCATGATAAATTCTGTAATGAATATAACCCCACTTATCGTTGCAGCTCCTTGAAGCTGCAAAAGAGGCTAGCAGCCTCTGTTATGCGATGTGGCAAGAAGAAAGTCTGGTTGGATCCGAACGAAATTAATGAAATTGCGAATACGAATTCTAGTAAGTTGCGTTTTGTCTTGCAGTTTGCATTTTTTTTTACAAAAGTTATAAAAATTTATGAACTAAGTATTGACAAAGAAATTGTTACATTATTTTCTTAATTTATGTATATATATATATATATTAATTTATGTATATATATATAAAGATTTGTTATTTTTTAGGACAAAATATTAGAAAACTGATCAAGGATGGTCTTATTATTAAGAAGCCTGTAGCTGTACATTCGAGAGCTCGAGTTCGTAAGAATACTGAAGCTAGACGCAAAGGTCGTCATTGTGGTTTTGGTAAAAGAAAGGGTACGGCGAATGCACGCACACCCCAAAAAGTATGTATTCTAGTAATTAAACCTGACACATAATTGGAAAGCATAGAGAAAAGAGGAATAATAAATTTGAAATTATCAGAAACCAATGTGGTAAAATATGTTTTAAATATGTTTTAAATATGTTTTTAACAATTTCAAACATACTTAATTGATGTTTTTAAATGTATTTTATTAACAATACAGTTTAAAACATGTTTGAAGTATTAAAAATATGTTTAAAAAGAAACAAAGTTTTATTCTTAAAAAAAAAAATAATTAAACAGTCTTTGCCTTTGTCTCTGTCAGAAATGATATATTCTGATATTTGGTTTCTTATAGATTGTCTGAAATCTATTATTTTCTGTTGTTATTGCCTGTGCTTTTCAATTGTGCATTAAATCTTATAACGTTATGCTACATTGAATACATTTCACTTAACATTTATGACACTCGTAAACTTTATTTAATTATTTATTATTAGTTCATCAAATTTCAATCAATTTGAAATTGATACTTGCGAGCATTGCGAATACCAAATTGAACGCACTCATTATTTTCTGTCTCTATCATATTAATAAAAAAATCATTTGTAATTATTTATACACATCATACAGGATCTTTGGATTCAAAGGATGCGAGTCCTTCGTCGCCTTTTAAAGAAATATCGTGAAACGAAGAAGATTGATAGACATCTGTATCATTCGCTGTATATGAAAGCTAAAGGTAATGTTTTCAAAAATAAGCGAGTATTGATGGAGTTCATCCACAAGAAGAAGGCAGAGAAGGCCCGTGCTGAAATGTTGTCCGATCAGGCTGAGGCTCGGCGCACCAAGGTCAGGGAAGCTCGTAAACGTCGTGCGGAACGCATTGCGTCAAAGAAGCAAGAACTATTGCAGTCGTATCAACGTGAAGACGATGCTGCAAAGAAGTAAACTGTGCGATGTATTTTAAGTAAAAATTATATAAATAAAATGGAAAAAAATCATTTAAGGAAATCTATTTTCTCTAAGAGTTTGTCCAAAAAAATTAATTCAAATACTTATAAAAATAATTATAAAAAAAGAGTAAAATAAATAATAATAATAATATTATATAATTATTATATATTATATAAATAATAATAATAATAATAATATTCAAAGATTGAAAAAATTACACGTTTAAAATGTTTTACAAAATGAGATTAATTACAAGTAGATATTTGCAATTAATCCCAGTTTCAAGAGGGAACGTATTTTCATGTTTTTCTTTTATTTAGATGAAGACGCCAAAAAAAATTTGAAGATTGCTTCTACTTTTTTAAATGAAATTATATGATTTTTTTAATATAATATAATTCCTGTAATTATTTTACATATAAATTTTAATGTAGATATAGAAAAATCAATAATTTGAGTATTTAACATTTTATATTAACACGTATGTGTCAGAATAAAGTACAATATTTCATAAATTATTGGTTTTCTGATATCTCTATCTAATGTGTATATACAGATGTCCCAAAAATCGCGCATTCGGAGTATAGGATGATACTTTATGCTAAAACAATTTTTTTCTTTTTATAAAATTGCGTCTAACAAGTTGCTTTTGCAGAAGAGCAGGGCCCTTGTTCTTGGAAAAAAAAACGTATGAAAAACTAAAGATATATGATATTTATAACATATACTATAGTATTTTCCTACTTTTCGTACATGTTTCTTTTCAGAAATAGGAGGCTCAGATTGAAGTTATACGTAAATGCAAAAATTATTTATCGGGCGCTTTTTTAAATTTTGTTAAAAGAAAAAGTTGTTCAATATCAGTTGTTTAATATCATGTTCTATACTCCGAATGCACGAATTTTGGGACACCCTATATATACATACACATATATATGTATATATATATATACAAGACACATATATATATACAAGAATTTATTACAGTACGAAAAAATGAATTACCAATTGTTATTATTAGTTACCAAAACCTCAATTATATTTCATTTTTCTCTTTTTCAATTTATTTCTCTTTTTTCTCCGATTTTTCCATTTTTATGTAAAATTTTAAAATCAGAAATATTGTTTTAGATATGGAACGTTAAAATCATCCATCACATATCGTTTTATTCTTCTATTTTCGTCACGCATGCGCGAAAACTCGATCTGATTCACAGTTCGACTACTCACGATTTCTTTCTCCTTTGAGACTCAAGTCTATATATATATTACATCTATGTTTGTGAACATGTGTTTAGCGTATGCTCGAAATTCACGAGATTCAAGCATCCAACACGAAAATATTCAATTAGTTGAGTTCGATTTCGACTAGTGAAAATAATTAAATAAGAGGAGATTAAATAGTTTGTTTTTATGCAATTTATTAAATTATATAATTTACTAATTTTGCTACTTGAAGTCTCAAGCTGATCGGGCAAAAGTTATCGTTGCCAAAACGAGTCGCCGTTTTTCATCAGCTCTGATGCAACAGTACGTCGCACAATCAAGATTGAAATCTACATGCAAACATTTTTATTGTGTTTGTTTATGTTTATTGAAGTTATGGATAGTGTTTTAAGTCTCTGACAGATGTTCATAAATATTCAACAACAAAGAGAACGAAACCTCGAAAAAAGGAAGAATTTAAAGATATACAATCGTTAATTATAACAACGAAGACGGACAAACATGTCTTTACCAAACTCGAAGCCGAATCTCTCGCAAAAAACAAGAGAAGAAATCAAAGCGGAACGCGAAGCAAAGAAGGCTGCTAAAACTGCTGCTAAGGCGGCAAAGATTAATAAGGTAGACAATGCCAAAAATATAGCACCAGCCAATTGTAAGATCTCGACAAAAGATGCAAGAGCAGATGTAGCAACAGAAAAAAGTAATAAAATAGTAGAAACAGGAAATATTAAAATTAAATGTAAATCTGCAATAGCAGACTGTGAAATCTTAGAAAAAAATACAAAAGCAAATGTAGCAACAGATGCAACAGTTTCATCACCTACAGTCTTGAAGAAAAATGCAATTCAATCTTCAAATGTCCAAAACAATGCATCCGAAAATAAAAATGATGGCAAGAGCAAGGCTGAACTTCGTGCAGAACGAAGAGCTAAGCAAGAGGCTCAGAGAGCTGCCAAGCAACAACAGTTAGCAAAGAATAATACAAAAAGTGAGGAATCTTTCAAATCACGTGTAGAAACTGTATCCGAATGTCCAGTGAAGAAAAGTGTCATGAACAATGCAGTGAGGGAGAATGCGCATACTATTAATTTATTTAAACACTTATATCAAGAAAGAGAGCGTTCTTTATTCAATATTGCCACAGTAAACTCAAATATACATCCAGCGATAGTTAGACTAGGTGTTCAGTATGCTAATAAAGTTATCGTTGGTAGTAATGCAAGATGTGTCGCGCTTTTAGCTGCTGTTAAACAGGTGATCCAGGATTTCGAAAAGCCAATACATGAAGATTTCATACGTGGTCTCGAGGCTTACTTGAAAGAATCGCTGAAATATCTTTGTCATTGTAGACCATTGGGCGTCTCAATGCATAATGCTATGCGCCACCTCACGTGGCAGATGACACAGTTTTCAACTACATTATCGGACGAAAAAGTAAATAATTTTGTAACATTTTATTCTTATCATATATTTATATTTTTAATTTAATTATTCTTCTACAAATTATTCTTTTATACAAATCTGTCTGACTTGTATAAATAAAAACTTGTATAAATAAATAAATAAAACTTGTATAAATAAAGAATTAAATGTATATATGTATAGATAATAAGAAAAGATGTAAGAAATAAAGGGGAATTTAAGAGAATTTATGAATTGCATGTTCTTTTAATTTAAGTCTCTTGTAGTTACTGACTTAATAGTTTATTGAATATGATGTATTACAGGCAAAAAATAAACTACAAGGAATAATAGATACTTATATCTCGGAACAAATTCAGTTGGCTGACAAAGCGATATCGTTAACAATACAGAGTAAAATATCGGATGGAAATGTTATTTTAACATATGGCTAGTGAGTATATTTTATGATTTTATTTATAGAGTATAGCCCACAAATTAAATTTTTTTTTCTTTTTTTGAAGATTTATTATTTCTAAGATGTAATAATATATAATAATATATATTTATTTCTATATTTATATGAATTTTTATAGATAAAGGCATATAATAACAGAATATTGTTTCTGAAAATAAAATATATTTCAGTTCATCCTTAATTCACAAAATATTAGTGGAAGCACATGCTGCAGGCAAGCAGTTTCGTGTAGTTGTAGTCGATGGTAGACCATGGCTAGAAGGAAAAGAACAGCTGAGACGTTTGGCGAAACACGGGATTGAATGTTCATATATACTAATCAATGCTCTCAGCTTCATTATGCCAGAAGTAAATAATTATGCTCACAATTGAAGAATTTATTTCTAAAAATTTGTTTAATTCATAAATGTCTCAAAAATAGATTTTGTGTATTAGAAAGTTATTCAATATTTACAAAACTAAATAATTTTACATATATAAATGTACAACTTCTCTTTGTTTTAAATATAGATTTGAGAACAAATGTGAAAATATATAAATTCTTTAAATATCTATTTTTATTTTTTAATTTCTATTTGTGAAGCTGATTTATAATTTTACTTGTCTAGGTCAGTAAAGTTTTTCTAGGTGCCCATGCGATATTAGCTAACGGAGCAGTAATGTCAAGAGTAGGAACGGCACAGGTTGCTTTAATGGCGAAAGCCTTTAATGTTCCTGTTTTAGTAGCATGCGAAACACACAAATCATCTGAACGAGTGCAGACTGACTCTATCGTTCATAATGAATTAGGTAAATGAAGAGGCAAAATAAAATATAATAAATCGTAAATATCTCTAGATTTATGTTTATATATGTATATATATGTATATATATATATATCTACATATAAGTATTATTTATGTTAATTTTACGTAAATTAAAAATTAATATTATACATATATAATTCTGTATTAAATATATCTTGTATTAAATATATTTTTATTTATTACATTTATATTATTTTTCAAAAATGATTATAATTTTTATCTAGTATTATCTAATTTTCTTCTATTTTGTAATACTATTTACTCATTTCGTTCTACATTTGTTTTAGGTAACGCAGATGATCTTGTGAATCATCATTTAAATGGTAGTTCGAAAAAATCTTTACTCTCGAATTGGCGAACGAGGAAATCATTAAATCTTTTAAACATTACTTACGACGTGACACCGGCCGATCTTGTAACGGCTGTCGTCACAGAATTGGCGATTCTACCATGCACTAGTGTTCCTGTGATTTTACGAATTAAACCTTCCGAGGTATAAATACACAAACGATCATTAATGTCTGGAAAGAAGTTTAAGAGTTTCAATTATAAATTATATGTCGTTTTGATAGATAACTTTGATGGTTGTCTGAATATGACTTATATATGAATACCTAATGCAATGCATTCACTTGAAATGCAATTAACTTCAAACGGAAAGACATTTAACTATTGTATACATTTACTCAAAGAAACAAATGCATGATATTCAAAAATGAAAACGAATAAAATATAAAAATTTCCGTATATAATATTTTAATGTAAATACTTAATAATGTAGTACATATTAGGTTTGATAATTTCACACAAAACAATTTATATTAATCGAATATAATGCAAAATTGATATTGATTAATACATGAAGAGAACATGAAAGTGATAATGATATAAGTTATTTTTTAAACTTATCGACTTGAGATCATTGGTGCAAACTTGCTTCTACTGAAGCAAATATAAAGAAAATCCTTTTATTTTTCAGAGTCATAATTAAGTGACTAATACACTTTTATCCCTCCATATTGTGTTTATATATGATCGTTGAAATAAATTTTTTAAAACTGTATTGTAAAAAATAATAAAAATTTCACTTAGGGAAAACAACTTATATTTATTAAATTTTCTAACAACAATTAATATCAATTAGCATTTTATATATCTAACATGTATTATAATTTACTTTTTAATACAAGGCTGCATTTAATGCAATGCTGTTGATATAAATTATAAAAAATAAAATGTTTCTACTAAGACCTTAGTTTTTTAATTTTTTAAATTTTATATTAATGACATTATCTGTTATTAATGATAATATCGGCAGATTCTACTGACAAATACTGATAAATTTGAATTTTTCACTCTCGTTAGTATGCATTTTTTGTATTCTGACAAATGTATTCTGAATACAATTATACTATTTTATAAATTCTATACTTTGACAGCAATGCTTATTTATAAAAAATATATTATTGATCTGCACACAATCATATATATATATATATATATATATATATATATATATACTGAATTATTTTATATTTTTTTTTTTCTCTCTTTTGATATATATCATTTTTTATAAAAACAAACTACATATATTTTTTCTATTTCACATAG
>Ga0157363_1005303_pt1 | contig 12001 bp, 4 predicted proteins | sample AttsexASBM1_FD_111477 | JGI IMG/M metagenome (GOLD analysis project Ga0157363, IMG submission 111477) | Fungus gardens microbial communities from leaf cutter ant in Ribeirão Preto, State of São Paulo, Brazil - Atta sexdens ASBM1 | ecosystem: Host-associated > Fungi > Mycelium > Unclassified ...
ACTCTATGCAAACTGAAAAAGAGCTTGCAGAACAGCTTGGCGTTACGCAGCAAGCCATTTCCGTACGATTACATACGAATAAAGATTGAATTTTACAAAAAAAAGCTCAGAACTTTTTTGTACCTAATATATTTATACATATATATTTATATATTATTTTTATTATATATACTATTTATTATATTTGAATAAAAATATAAACTTGTAAAATTTAAAATTATCGTTGTTATCAATTTTAATTAACAATATATTATTCATGTCGATCATTGTAAATTTTCAATAAATGTTATGTAATTTATATAATTACGTTATATAATTTATATGATATAAGTACATAGTTATTTTTTGTCTATTATACGTATATTTCATAAAATTTAGAAATTCATTACTGCGATTTGTATATAGAGATTATAATGTTATCTATCAAGTTTGATATATTTTAAAGAAGTCTATATTGCATGTAATGTTGATAATTAATTAATTAATTTGTGTATGTTTATATACAGGGTGTTTGGAAAATAATGATAAATCTGTTGCAGAATGGATTAAATTGAGAAGAATAGTCCTCTATCATTTTGCAATTTTCGCAATAGTTTAATTGCTAACAAGATATGAATTGCTAAAAATTGCCGAAAATTGATCTTCAATAATTTTTTGCTTAAATACTATCAACTTTACAGAAAAACTGCAAGAGAAAAAAATTGTTTATTTTCTTTTCATAGAGCTCTAAGAATTTTTTTAGAATTTTTTCATACCATTTTCTCATGATAAAAAGAAAATGCAGTACTAAAAAGTTGATAAAAAATTTTGAAAAAATTTGTAGAGTTCTATGAGAAGAAACTAAACAATTTTTATCTCTTGCAATTTTTTAATTTAAACCAAAATTAAAAAATTTACTCTGCGCGCGCGCGTTGTGTGTGTATGTGTGTGTATATATACACACATATAGATTCAATTTTTAAATTTACATCACAATTTCAAATAATTAAGATAAATAGAAATTTAGTACAAGCAGATATATGACCACGCTTGAGATAACACTTGCAATAATATTTAATTTTGGTAAATTTGAGCATGAACAAATATATATATATATATATATATATATATATATATATATATATATATATATTTATATATACACAGAGACGCTTGCTTAGATTTTGTGAAAACAGATTTATTATTAATAATTTTAATCGAAATTAAAATAAAGCAATAAAGAATTAATAAAGTATCAATCTGTTTTAGATTAAAGAATAGACACTCTAATAATTAATATAATTTCATGATGAATTCAATGAGATAATAATATAATAATCTGCAATAAGATACGTATAAATGATAAGTTATCAGTGATGAATGATGATGAAGTAATAAATGATAAGTTATCAGTGATGAATGATAATGAAGTAATAAAGATATACGTTTATATAATTTTAATAAATTTAATAATAATATTTAATAATAGTTTAATAACAACAATTTTCCTTCTATCTATCTATCTGTCTGTTTCTCTGTCTCTCTGTCTCTCTGTCTCTCTCTCTCTCTCTCTCTCTCTCTCTTTTTCTCGTTTAAACTTTATTGAAGTTATATTGAGCTCGTATTTACTTCTCTTTTATATCAATAAAGCTTTATAGACTTCTTACGTTGCCACCTACAGGTCGTAATTAATTTAATTTTTCCTTATACTGATTATTGCTAGGCAGTCTTTACAAATAAAACTTGATTTTTAGAGTATATGTATGTCTGTTTAATATATGAAAGACGCTTCATTAGTTAAGATGCTTTATTAGTTATTCGTTAATTGAAAATAAACTCCAAAAAGCAATATTTTTATTGTTGCCAATTGTATCTTTTCTGAAGAATTTATTGCTTTACTTTTTAACAGAACTTGCCAGAACGTTCACAATAAATGACACTTTCTCTTTCTCTCTCATTCTCATTCTCTCCTCACATAACATTAATTATATAAGTTTGATTACACAATTATATGTATAATCTTGATAAACAACTGATTGGTAAACAACTTACAAAATATTAGTATTAAAAATTCCATCTAATTGCATAATTTATAAAGTTATTTAATAGAATAATTGTGTCTTTTCTTATAACTTCCTAATGGATATGCCGCACTTGTGTGGTATAATGTAATATCCTGGTGCATTAGCTTACTAACTGACTATACCATTCAAAGATTTGCTCTACATAGATTTACGGACGTAAGGTTTTAGTTCAGTTAAATGGCAATTAGGGTCAGTACTATAGTCTGATGGAATTAATCATTTACTTGTGTTACATCCAGTCATATTATATACATAATTTTTTTTTTGTTAAACACCTTTATCGTTTCGCGATCATCGCTACTATAGTATTAAAATACAATTTTTTATATTACATGCGTAAATTAATTCGCTATTTTTAATTTATTTCAAATTTCAATATCTCGTTGTGCCTTAAAATGTCATTTATTGTATTCACAATATGATATATGATATAGCAGAACAAGTGACACATACTTAAAAAAAGAAAAGTAGTAACGAATGTGATAAAGTGCGTAAGATATCACATTTTTTAGTAGACGAGATGATCTATTCTGTTTTAAGTGAAGGTAACTTATACAGTATAAAAAATATTAAAGATTTTTCTAAAGATTTTGATTTGAGTGACTGAAATGTTCCGGTAAACCTCAAAAATTTGAAGATAAATTATAACAACTACTGGTAAATCAAAACTATGCAGCGGATCGTAAAATTATCGGATATCGGATATTCGGATGGAATATAATATCGGTATCCGCTCGAGAAGGTGATTTCTTCGAGTCGGATATCCGACATTTTCTGAATATCCGACCGGGTTCAGAGAAAGAGAAACCAGGTATAGAAAAAAGATTGTAATTTTGCAATAATATAACAGATTACAGCATTATAAATATGCATACTTGTTTCTAGAACATTTGTATAGGAAAAAAATCAAGAATTTAATGATATCAAATTCAACCGGATATATTTTTAGATACTAATGATATCCGGCTATCTGATCGGATAGTAAAAAAATGCCTGGTATCGGATACTTTCCGGATATCCGGTGCATCCCTAATCAAAACTGTACATAAACGCAATGAGTGAAGTTTGCTGCACAATTTCAAGTCATTCGATAGATTATTTTTGAGATTTTCAAATGAGAAAAAAGATCAAGAGGAAGATAAATGAATTTTGTATATATTAAATGCAAACAATAAACAGCTACGTATCGATAACGCTATTATGAATCTTGTAAATAAAAAAATAATTATATAAAGTAATTATATAAAGTAATAAGAAAAGTAAATAAGAAAAAAATTTTTTTTCAAGTAGATAATGAAAAATGAATTTTGTATGAATAAACAGAGAAAATTTTATATTTAAATAGGTTTTGGCCAATCATGGCATCAATTGTAAAGTCCAATTCACTAAGAAGAACATTATTATACATATTACTAGTGAGTAAAAAATCCCAGATCGATATAATAACTCGAAAACTAAGCATTTCCGAAAGAAATATTTTCTTACAAAAGTTATAAGGTTTTAAATGATCTCTTTACTGATCTGATCAGTCTGACCTTGGATGGCATCGCCAAGATCAGGTCAAGATTACATCGGTAATCGATTGCGTAATGCTAATGTCGGCGGTAATCTTCAAGCCTTGTAACTCAAAAAATACTTTATGAAAAATAACTTTATTGTAGTTTTTGAAAAGCTTTTGATACCAGCTATTAGATTTTGGAATCAAAAATAGGATATGCCATTAAAAAAAAATCAATGTGATCTTGACCTGATCTTGACGATGCCACCCAAAGTTAGACTGATTAAATCAATGAAGAGACTATTTAATCCTATAACTTTTGTACGAAATATTTCTTTCGGAAATGCTTAGTTTTCGAGATATTTTACCGATCCGGAACTTTACTCACCCTGTATATTTAAAATATAAAATATAAAATATAAAAGATATATTGACACATTGATATATTATGAATTACGGAATTTGAAATAAACTATGGATTATCAGCAATTCATTAATTTAAATAACAAATCGGATTACGTATTTTATTGAACTGATTATTTATTAAGAAAGATAAAAAAATTTCCAAACGTTGCTTCAGTTTTCATATTTGTGTAAGAAATTGGTAGTGGTTATTCGGATACGCTCAATCAATATATATTAATCAATATTTAATTTTAGATTCCTGTTATATAATATTTTAGTTGTATCAACAATATTAGTTAAAAAAAGTTAATATGATTTAAAAAATGTTATCGTAAATACGTTTTAACCAAATGCAAAAAACAAAATAAATATTTAGCTCTTGAATGACTCATACTGTGCAATTATTTTGGTGTAATTTTAGCTAAATAAATTGTAAACAAGTAGGTGTATAAATCCAAATTAATTAACTTTTGCATGAATATTTATTAAAATATTTTATTAGTAAAATATATATAAAAAATAAAATTCATAATACTATAATACTTCTTCATTAAATTTACAAATAAAATATGATTTTATATATAAAATGTCAAACAAAAATTAAATAACTTTTTAAATCTATAACAAAATTATTCTGAAGTTTAAAATCGAACTCAGAGAAAGATGTAATAATAGAATAAGCTAAAATTTTTATATTTTTAGTAATGTTTCGAATTATGACTCACACATCCTTAAAAATATAAAAATAAAAACAGTAGAAATATAGTGCTAAATAGTAAAGATCTGTGCCACATTATTCTTTGTTGTTTCAAAAATAGGAATCAGAAGAATCATAACGAAATTCGTAAAAATATAAAAAAATTTTACGTTTAATTCGAAATAGATATTTCTGGATATCGATCTGTGCATTGACAGAAAAGTTAAATTCTAATTTGTTAATAGGTGTTCATGAGAAGCTGTTAAACAAATTGCGAAATTTAAATTGCGAAATAAGTACGAAACAGAAAAACAAATTAAAGGGTGTTTTTCTTTTTGAATAATTTTTCCATCAATGATAGACAGAATATTGTGCTTATTCTTAACTGCAAATCTATTCTCTATTAGTTTCTTCCCTTCTTGATTAATGAAATGAAAGAACGAAAGAATACATGTTTCTTATCTAAAGATTTGTTTTTCCTTTTAAATAATCATCGTTAAGAATAGGTAGAGTACTGTACCTACATATATCCTTTACATATATTCCTTACGGAAAATCTATTCTCTATTATTATTTCTTTCCTTCCTAATTAATGAAATGAAAGAAAAGAAAAGAAACAAAAAAAAGAACATATATCTAAAGAATGTTTTTTAAATAATTTTTCCGTTAAGGATAAGCAGAGTACTGTTCTATTCTCTATTAGCTTTTCTCTTCTTGATTAATGAAGTGAGAAAAAATGAATACGAAAAAAAATAATTGAAGATCTTATAGAAAGATAAGAATGGACATCTCTTGCTTAAGGCACCTCCAGACTAAATACCTCAAAATCGCCGTGCAGATGGCGCGCTTGCCAGACCATCCCCCGCTCCCCACTGCTCACGCAATCGGTATACGTATACATTTGGTAGTAATAGGCTGGGCGGGCGTGCGTATTCGGCTATCTGTATTAATATTTCGTTAACTATTGGGAAAATTGCAAAATGAAAATTTTTCGATCCAGTTTAGTCCGCTCTACCTGCCTATGAAATATTTGGCGATTTTGGGACACTTTGTATATTGACTTATAGTCAATATACAGCACATTGACTTATAGTCAATTTACACCGTGAATTTCCTAAATAGATCACGATCTGTACCTCAAATTTGATCTTATTATTTAATCTTATTATTTTTCTTATTAGTGTAAATAATTAGTAGTAACTTATCTTCTCTTTAGGTCTCGTTTTTTGTTGACCCGATCTAAAATATAGATCAGGCCACAAAATAATTCTCTCGGTGTAAATCTAAAGTTGTTATTTCCATTCTTTTTTTTCGCTAGATATTGTCTTCTTACAGACTTGTAGGATGTTCGGGAATTTTCCAAAGGTTTTTCAGATAATTACTGCTCATAATTATCCTAGATATTTTTGGAAAATTTACCCGTTCCCAAACGTCTTTAAAAAAAAGAAAAGAGGTCAATCTAGGGAAAAAGGACAGCCTTAACGTATAAAGTCAATAAATTATGTATACTTACTTGTTTTCTATTCATATTATTGTTTTGCATAGTATAAAACTTTTCCTGTCGGTCCCATTGCACTGCGTCATACGTTACGTAGAGTCAGACAAACCACTTGAGCGTGGAAAAATGACTAGAGAAGCAACCAGAGAAATGAGAGGAATATTTCTACTTCTAATAAGGCCGAGGAAATATGCGAAAGCACTTGACTTAGAGTACGGTCAATGCGATGCTGCAAACGCTTTAAAGCGTTTTTTAATTGGTCAATTTGTAAAATTCTTTCTTCTAATTGGTCCATCAAATGTTTCAAAGTATTTGTGAGACTTTGACCACAGCGTTATTGAGAATCACACGGAAACGCCGAGCACGTACAACCTAGACGAATACGTTAAGAGAGTACACCAGTCAAGCCGCATGCCAGTATAGTGGCGTAGTGACCGCACGGAACTCCAATCAGGAGTCTACAACGCAGAGAGAGAACAGTATTGCGCTTGCGCGGCAACTAGAGAGCGAAAGCCGTATCGAGAAAAGCAATTTGTAGCAGGATATGTATGTTAAAAGTGTTCATGTAGTAAAAAATCAATAATGTTCCAATCATCAAATAACATTACTTGAAATTTTTATACATCAATATATAGAACGTAATTTCAAAAAATTCGAAATTCATAATTGTCAATTATAAACAGTTTACCAAATTAAGTTACATTCGAGCGCAGAAATTTCAGAAAATATTTTATTTCTAATTTTTTGTCATTGACGCTTATTTCAAAAATATCTAAACTAACTTCAGATGAATAATGTTGGAAAGATATAATACTGTCATAAAAAATATGAAGTAAGTCACTTGATAATTTCACTGAAACAATGACATTGCAAACTTCTTGATTTTTTAAAAAATAAAATTTGCATTCTAATAATTTGTAACAATTTTCATAATGTTTGTCGCTGATTGAAACATTACATCTTCACAAAAAAGTGAGAAAAGTGAATCGCTCCCGATATATGCATTGCGAATTCAGTTAAACGCACTCAGTGTACATTAAAACCATTATACACAAAGATGTGTTTAATATAAAGATGTGTACAATATAATGTGTTTAACATAGAAAAAACAATGAAATTCTTCATATTTTATTGTACTGATTGGTCATTTATTGAAATGGACTGCAAAGTTCGAAACGACATTCCAAGAATGGACACGGAAGAAACCCGCAAAACGCATATCTTTGTATAGAAAGGAAATATAATCTTTGTATAGAAAGGATCCGTGGAAATCTCAAGAATATTATAATATACAGAGTATGACGAAGGAAGGAAGTATGGTGTAGGGACAAAGAAATAAATAATTTTAAACAGAGTAATATTTATTAATATTTATTTTTTAATATTCACATTTTTTTTATTCGTGTAACGTATGATATACAATTTGATCCAAAGTGTATACTAATTCACATTTTATAAGGGAACTTTTATCACAATATTGTGCAACATATTTACGCAATCGCGTTTATTAGTAATACATTCTTGACGTAAATATGAAATAAAATGTTTAAATTTCTTACTCGTTTCTTACTCAATATCTTCGCATTTGTCGATGAATGCTTTCTATGAGTCCTGCGTGAGGTAGGATTATCTGGTTATCTTGAGTATCACCAATTGTAATTTTTTCCACATGGGATATAAGTCCTACGCTAATTCCTATGTCTGAATATTTATAAGCCGTAGACGTTAATGAGTCTCTCCTTCCCAAGATGTAAGGGGTATAGCGAGATTTCGAATGAGAAGATACACTGTAAAAGAAATAGAAAATAAGCAACACATAGAAAAATCTATAATAAAATGTGTGCACAAAATTTTTTATGTAATTGAACACAAACTGTCCCCCGTGTGCTTCATCCTATTGAATCGTAAACGTAATAGTTCATAGGTTGAGATTTTTTTCTCAGAGAAAAAAATCTCTTTTTTCTTAGCTATAGCTGTCCGTCGAATCCGTCTGAAAGGCTGATGCGATAATGTTGTCCGGGTTCTTCTTTTAAATAGTGCTCCCTTCCACATTTTTTTACATATCCCAAAGTGGGGATTTTTTTCTTTTTAGATACTTCGAAGAATAGTTGCGATGATTGAAGGAAACCGGATATGAGGTTCTCGCGTAGTAAAGTATTAAATTAAATTGATTTGATCGTCTAAGGATTTACCATGTATTAGTATTACGAGTAAGCGCGTTTTGTAATCCAAGTTCTCTACCGCGAAATGCATCATCGACGAACAATATTATTTATCCATTTTTACACAGAGTAAAACGGAAACTCACAACTGTTAATTATAAACGTTTTAAAGTATATATAATACCTTCAGAGATATTTCTTCTGCGGTGGCCGCAGTGGAAACAAGTGACTGATCCATTGGAGTGGCACGTATCATATCGAATCTTGTTTGTCTAAGGTAATCATATCAAATCTTTTTAATCGACCTTTTTTTTATTACACCAACAATAACATCACATCTGTTCCCACACTCTTTTCAAATAAGAATTTTTTATCGCTGCGATTGCAATAAAATCGCCTTTCGAAAACGTTCAAACATGTTAAAAATACATTAAAACACACAGCGTATTAAAGAAATGATGCGACAAACTTAATATATAAAAATGAAAATGATTCATGCAATCAGCAGTCGAGTTTGAAGTTTCTTCAACATTACATCGGTGTTATATGTTTGTGTTTAATGGAAAAATTTTGAGAATGAAGTGATAGAAGAAGAAATAAATGATCAACATGAAGAAATGTCCGATGAAGATCATGCTCTGTCAGATGATTCATGTTTCGGCAGTGACATGGAGAACGATGCTGATTAGTAATATATCGAGATTTAAATCAAGCTTAAGTAAACACCTTACATCCTGTGAAAAAAATGTGCTGCACTGAATTCTACTACACTGATGATCATGGAAGATATTGTTCATCATGCATCGTAAGAATATACGATCAATTTTCACGTCTTCGTGCCGAAAACATGATACCGATATATGTGTGATTCTTGAAGGTTATTCCTGTTCGGAATGCAAAGATTTTCTTTATCAAATAATGCCGTGTAACGTGTCCTATTTGTATACAGTGATACAAGGTGTTGTGAAAGTTTTTTTGTCAATGATATAAAAAAAAACTAAAAAATATACTGTCTCAAAAACTAAAAAAAAATTAAAAAATATATTTTCTCTAAAACATTTTTAATGAAAAGACTATGAAAAAGGATATTATAATATGGAGCAAACGGAGCATAATCTGATGGAATAAGCCGCTCAGTTGAATACGCGAGAAAAACTTCTTATGTGAGAACAACGATGCAATGATTTCATCGAATCGCTGGAGGAAAAGGACAAAGCAGCATTAAACGTCCGCGATTACTGATCGATATTAGACAATTGTTGATCGCGCGACTCGAAAGTTTAAAAGATTCGGTGCGTATACGTTTCATGCAAGTGCCGGATACAGTCCTGCAAGTGCGGGACTCAGATGACGCGAGATGGATACCGCGTTCGAAAGCCATATACTGATCGGCGCAGTAATAAACTCTGGACACATCGAATCTCTCAGTTTCCTTTTGCTTGAAGACACGAGAGAAATTGTTGCTTGAGCATGTGCAAATTGTTATGCAAAGACATAACAATATTAAAGTAAACATCGTGTTTAATGGTGAATTTATATCAGGTAACGCGTGAATAAAAGTGTCAGTACGAAAAACTATGAACTCTTAATTCGTCCAATTTACAAGAATAGTACGCATCGCACATTATCAAGCCCATTTTAGCATCGCTCGAAGAATTTCACGAGCTCGATAGCGGGTGGACGCTATCCTAAATTTGACTGTTAACATAAATAAGTATAATATAATCCATTGCATGCGGGATGTTACCGAGGGAAATTAAAATGAAGAAAGCGGTAATCAATGTGCAATCTTTAGACAATGCGTGTTTTGCCTGATCGGTGGTAGCCGCTCTACACAGCTCAAGTAATACAAATTGAGAATTATCATATCCACATTATACGGTATTAAATCTTAAAGACATCAGACAAAAACATCAATTTCCAATGACGTTGAGTCAAATTAAAAAATTTGAAAATCTCAACAACATCTCCATCAACGTATACGAGAAACAAAAAGAAATGACGATTCTTCCTTTACGACTCACCGATATGAAGAGGGACAAGCACGTCAATTTGCTTTACGTGCAGGATCCACAGAACAATAACGCGGGGCATTTTGTGTGGATCAAGAATCTGTCCCGCCTTGTGAGCTCGCAATTCAGCAAAAATGAGCGCAAGAAGTACTTTTGTGATCGATATGTATATATATAATTAAAAAAATTTCGTAAAAATTTTTTATAATAAAAAAGTTTTTTGAGAAAATAATAACTTATACATTCTTTTTTTAGATGTTTACATTATTTTAGCTCGAATGTAAAACTGGAAATCCACGCAATAGACTGTGAAAAACTGAACAATTGTGCCATCAGATTACCGAGCGAAGACGACAAGTGGTTGAGCTTCGACAATTACATCAAGAAAGAAACGTATCCCGTTTATAGTCGACGCTGGAATGCATCTCTGGAAGAGAGAGATATCGAAACGTCCAGCTACATGTACCAGCATCATCAGGTATTTAGTTAAGCATATTATGTCCGCTGTTCGTATGACGATTTGTTGTGTATATATAAGTTTCGTCGCGGTAACGATTGCGTTGCATGAGTTCGCCGAGAAACTTAAAAACTTAGTATAAAACTTAGCGTATAAAATAAAGACTACTACATGGGCTGAAAAGTCCCGGAATTTTTAATGAAAACAAGCGTTTTTTGGGCAAAGTTATATTTATTCCTCAACATAGTTGCCTTTGAGGGCGATATACTTGGTATAACGATTTTCCAACATTTCGATGCTCTTTCTGTAGTATGAAACGTCCAAGCTTTCGAAATACGCCTCGGTTTCCGCGATGACTTCCTCATTCGATGTGAATCTCTTTCTCTGGAACCCCCGCTTGAGGTTTGGAAACAGATAATAGTCGCTGGGGACCAAATCTGGAGAATACGGTGGGTGAGTAACCAATTCGAATCGTAATTGGTCCAATTTGGCCATCGCTTTCAAGGACGTGTGTGATAGTGCGTTATTGTGATGATACAGAACGAAGATGAAAGTAGCGCCACTTAAACGACGTAGCTTGTACGAATGAACGAAATGTCATGAAATGTCTGAAACTCATACATAAACTAGTGACAGATGAATCTCTCGAAATGAATCATGTTCATTTTCTAGTGACGCCACGTATTGAAAAATCCCGGGACTATTCAGCCATGTAGTATCTTGTCCACTAACGTTCACATGGTAGATTTTACGCGAGATGATATGATAAATTTTAACAACGCTACGCACTGCCACGTGTGTGAAAAATCGTTTGCACCGGATGACACGCGATTATTGCCACTTGACCGGGCGATACAGAGGATCCGCGTATTCAAATTGCAACTTGAATTAGAGAGATTCATATTGCATTCCCATAGTTTTTCATAATTTATCAGGATACGACGTGCATTTTATTATCAAGGATATAATTATCGCGTATAAAGGATCAGTAGATATACTTCCTATAACAAAAGAAAAATATATTTCTTTCACAAAATATGTTGATGACACCGCAAATAATAAGAAAAAATAGAAATTTACGTTTTATTGATTCTTATAAACTCTCAATACTAGTTTAGAAAAATTGGCGTCGATAAAGATAAATTGAAAATTACACGGTCAGAATTTTTCAACCTCAGCGCGGAGGATTTCGATCTTCTCACACACAAA